>ERZ827168.84-NODE-84-length-148008-cov-23.911485_pt1 | contig 148008 bp, 117 predicted proteins | sample MGYA00519868_ERZ827168 | MGnify/ENA primary metagenome ERZ827168 (study PRJEB31778, sample SAMEA3449271) | human gut metagenome | biome: human gut; feature: human-associated habitat; material: faeces | place: United Kingdom | collected 2010/2012 ... | reverse complement strand
ACTTGCATGTGTTAAGCCTGCCGCTAGCGTTCATCCTGAGCCAGGATCAAACTCTCCATTGTAAAAAATTTGAATATAAATCTTAGCTCTAATCTCAAAGGTATTGTTTGAAATCTTCTCTTAAAGAGAAGGAAAAACTTTTTAGCTGCTCAATATCCTCAAAGAACGTAATTTTATTTTAAGACCGTAGTCCAAAATTCTTATTTTCGGTTTCCGATTTTTCAGAGCGGAAAGTGGTGCAAAGGTAAGCACTATTTTCGAATCTGCCAAATCTTTTTCAAAAATATTTTGAAATATTTTTTGAGAACCTTTTCGCAATCGCTGTCATTTTTTTAGCGAAAGCGGTTGCAAAGGTAAGAGGTTTATTTGAAACCTCCAAATTTTTCTCTCAAAAAATTTCAAAACTTTTTTAAGAACCTTTTCGCTTGTTCAACCCCGCCTGGGAGGTGAAAGCGGGTGCAAAGTAACGGCAAGAAAACGACATCTGCAAATATTTTAATAACTATTTTTCGCATTTTTTCGACCCATTTTCGCAGTCGATTATGTTTCAGAAGTTTGTCGCGGAACATTTTTTCGGCTTTCCATTGTTTCCGAAGGCGCGATTGCAGCTGCACACCGCAATCGGTCGCGAACAGAACCTCTCGAACGTCCTGCCTGCATACGAAAACAGACGCGTTCCAGGCTTGATTTATCCGGGAAAATATGCTATCTTTGAAACAAACGATAACCTTATTATATTATGAAACGACTTCTACTGCTCCTGATTTTTGCGTTCGCCGCCTCGGTTTCCTTCGCCCAAGAGGACGAATTGACACCGGAAGAGTTGGCAAGACGGGGAACGAATCTGTACAATGCGAAGAATTATATCGCCGCATTTCCTCTTTTGATGAAGTCGGCGCAGGAAGGATACCCGTTCGCGCAATACATGGTCGGACAGTGTTTCTGTTACGGGAACGGCATCGGACAGAATTATGAGGAGGCGGTAAAGTGGTATCGCAAGGCTGCGGGACGCATAAGTTCGGCACAAACCGAGTTGGGAATATGCTACCACGAAGGCAAAGGCGTGCCGGCAGACATGAAAAAAGCGATAAAAATGTATCGCAAGGCGGCATCGCAGAACGACAAGAAGGGTCAATACCGGATGTCTGTCTGCTGCGAAAAGGGAGAAGGAGTGCCGCAAGACGACAAAAAAGCGTTCCAATGGCTCAAAAAATCGGCGGAGCAGGAGTACATGCCGGCGATGATTCGTCTGGGTGAGTACTACGAGGAGGGAAAAGGCGCAAACAAAAACATCGAGGAGGCGGTAAAACTTTTCGTCCAAGCAGCCGACAAGGGCAGCATAAAAGCCTCCGTCAAACTCGGAGACATGTTTTTCAAAGGAGAATCCGTCCCGCAGGACCATGCACGAGCAGTGAGATGGTATCAGAAAGCGGCAGACAACGGTAGCAGAAGTGCCTGTCTCAATCTCGGGAACATATTTTACAACGGAAACGGTGTTCCGCAGGATTATGCGAGAGCGTTGAAATGGTATCTGAAAGCAGTGGACAGAGGCAATACGACTGCATTCGGCAGAATCGGCGACATGTACTATTACGGTCTGGGGACGAGAAAAGACATGGCACAGGCGGATATGTGGTATCGGAAGGCTGCGGATAACGGGAGCATACATGCAAAAAATCAGTTGGGCGTCATAAACGAACTCGGGGAAAACGGCGAGAAGAATTACGGAAAGGCATTGGAGTTATACACGGCAGCCGCGGAGCAGGGCAATGCCACCGCCCAGCACAACCTCGGTCTTGCCTATTACTACGGCAGAGGCACCGACAAGGATTACGAAAAAGCGGCATACTGGTTCAAGAAGTCTGCGGAGCAGGGCTACACCAATGCCCAATACCGCATGGGCGAAATATACTACTCCGGCAAATGCTGTCCGAAAAATTTCAAAAAGGCAGAATACTGGCTGCGCAAGGCTGCCGAGCAGGGACATGCCAAAGCACAGTACTATCTCGGAAACATCTACATCAAGGGAAAGGAGGGAGTCGAGTGCAATCCCGAAGAGGCAGTGATGTGGTATCGCAAGGCGGCGGAGCAGGGCAACAAATTCGCCCAATATTATCTCGGCAACATTCTTTCCAAGGGAACCGGCGTCGAGAGCAACCTCGAAGAAGCGGCTAAATGGTACGGCAAGGCTGCGGAGCAGGGGCATCGGGCATCGGTGTTCCGTTGGGCAGAGTGTCTGTACAAAGGCAAAGGCGTTCCGCAGAATCTGACGGAAGCGGCAAGACTGCTATTGCAGGAGGCGGAGCAGGGCAACATCAAGGCTTGTTATCTCATCGGTCGCTGCTACCGATACGGAGAGGGCGTGGACAAAAATATCGACGAAGCGGTGAAGTGGTTCGAGAAAGCGGCAGCCAACGGAGACAAATCGGCGAAAGAGAGTATAAACGAAATAAAAGCAACAGGAAAATAACGGATGAAAAAGGCGAAATTTCTCCCCTATATAATATATATAGGTATACTGATGTCAATCGGCGGATGCGCGACCGACGGAAACGAGTTGCGAAACGGCGATTTGATATTCGAATCGGTCGGCAAAAGCGCGGCGGCAAAGGCTATCGATGCTGCGACAGCCCATGAGTACGAAGAGAGTTTCTCGCACGTAGCGATAATCGAAGTTGCGGAGGACGGAATCTATGTCATCGAAGCGGCATCGGAGAGCGGAGTTCAGCGAATCACGCTGGATGATTTTCTCGCCGCAGCGACGCACGACGAATCGGGGAATCCTGCGGTAACAGTCATGCGGCTCGACTGGGAATACGATACTGCGGCATTCATCGCCAACGCCAAGCGGCATATCGGCGAGCCTTACGACCACTATTTCATGCCAGATAACGGACGGATGTATTGCAGCGAACTCGTCTACGAAAGTTACCGCGACGAGAACGGCAATCCGATATTCACCGCACGACCGATGAACTTCCGTGCGGCGGACGGGACGATGCCCGAATATTGGGTCGCACTGTTCGAAGCACTCGGTGAGCCGATACCGCAAGGCGTACCCGGCACCAATCCGAACGATATGGCGCGCGAACAATGTCTGGTTAGGCTGCCCAATGCGGTATGGAGAGTGTCGCGATGAACTGTTTTAGGGACTTTAAGGACCTTAAAGACATTAAAGTCCTTAAAGTTTCCTCTCTGCATCGCTACTCCATCGGTCGCACACGGACTTCGCATACGCCGTCGAGTTCGCGCACGAGACGGTCGATGTCGGTCTTCTCCTCGACCTGCCCGTAGTGGTACGGATAGAATATCTTCGGACGAATAGCCTTGACAGCGCGCACCGCCTGCTCGACCGTCATTGTGTAAGGCTGGTTCACGGGCAGAAAAGCGATGTCGATTCCGCGCAGCGACATTACGTCGTCGTTATCCTCGGTGTCGCCCGAAACGTAAAGCGTCGTTCCGCCCATCGTCAGTACATAGCCGCAATCCTCGCGCTCCTTCGGGTGGAACTGCGTATGCCCCTCGGTGATATTGTAGGCGCGAACCGCCTTTACCGACAGCCCCTCGAACGGAACGGCGGTATCCCCCGGCAGCATCGTCGTGCAGTCGTGTTCGAAAGCCTCGGCGGTCGTCTTGTCGCAGATTATCGCGCAATCTTTGCCGCGCAGCGTCTCGACCGTCGGCAAATCGAAGTGGTCGTAATGCGAATGGGTAATCATAATGACATCCGCCTTGGGCAGTTTCGCCCAATCGATACTCTCCCCCACAGGGTCTATGTATATGCGGCGACCGAGCCAATCGACGGCGAGCGACGCATGCTGGAAGAAGGTTAAGGTTATCGGCGAACCGTCGGCTGCCGTAATTACATCCTGCGGATATGCGGGTGCGGTCTTCGGCGCGCAACCCAGAAACGATAGAAGCGACATGGCGATAAAAGTTTTTATTACGGTTTTGTTCGACATATATTCAATGGAAATTATATACAACTTGCAACTAATCAAGTTATTACAAGTATTCGGATAACCGACTGTCGTAGTACTCGCGGCAAAGCCGCGTACACAGATGTTACCCACCCCCTAAATCCCCCGCCTGTGCGGGGGACTTTTGTCGGAACTCGCAAAAACATACGGCTTTGGAGTACCGTCAGTGTAAAATCGTATGTAATCGCCTATTCAATATCTCTGCCTTTGCAACAAATTTAGCAAAACATTTCGATTTATGAAAATAACAGCGGCGTTTTACCGACGCCCGCCACAACGGCTTTAAGGACTTTAAGGTCATTAAGGTCCTTAACGACCCTAAAAAATCGCCCCCTAACAAAAAAATCTCCGTTTTATTTGGTTTATATTACAAACTACTTTATATTTGCATCATAATTGAGCGGGAAACCGAATATCACCTAACATATAAACATAAAGTCATGGAGGAGAAAAAACTCAACGAACAGGAGAGCCTCGCGCTCATAACATCTATGATAAACGACACCCGCGAACGGCTGGCAGAAAATTCGGGACGCCCGTTCCTTATCTGGGGTTATACGTCGATTGCCGTCTCGATGCTCGAATATGCTGCAATAACATTCGCATGGAACCGCTACTGGGTTCTGGCATGGTGGCTTATTCCGATAATCGGGCATACCCTGATGTGGTTGTTCTGCCGCAAAAAGGAGCATACTCCCAAATCTTACATCGACCGCAGCATAGACGCCGTGTGGACTGTATTCGGAGGTTCCATTCTGGCAGCGGTATGCGGCAACATAATATACGGTTCGCACACGATGCTGCTGTTCTCGGTAGTCATGCTGGTAGGGACCGGCGTCGCCATAACGGGAATAATCATACGTAATTTCGCGACCGCACTGGGAGGAGCCGCAGCCATACTGATTTCGTTCGTCTTCCCGATAATGCGCCAATTCCAGCCGACAGTAGAGGAGGTCGGCAGAGAGGGGGTGGCTGCATATATTTCGGCGGATATTCTTATCTTTGCGGCGATATTCTTCGCAATGCTCGTCATTCCGGGGCATATCCTGAACTATAAAAACAGAAAAAGCAAAAGATGTTCAAAGCGTTAGACCCACTGTTGCACTCCGAACTGCGGCTTGCCGTAATGTCGATACTCATCGGTGTCGAGAGTGCCGACTTCGTCTACCTGCGCGAGCAGACGGGGGCGACGGCGGGTAATTTGAGCGTACAGATAGACAAGTTGCAGAAGGCGGGATACATCGAAGTCGAGAAGACATTCAAAGGCAAGATGCCGCGCACGATATGCCGCATCACCCAGCAGGGAATCGCGGCATTTGACGAATACGTCGCCGCAATCCGCGACTATCTGAACGTCGCAGCCGACGACCGAACGAAACTATAACTACCATAAGCGACAGAAAACGGGTAATGAACATTGTGTCATTACCCGTTTTCGCGTTCGATTTCCTGCACGTTATACGCTCCGCATGTCGCTTTCCAGATAATTTATCCGGCTGCGCAAATCGTCGATATTGCGCTCGGCATCCGACATGTCGCGTTCGGCAGACCGCGCATCCGACAAATATCCCTCCGCACTCTGCTCGTAATCGCGGCGAATCGACTCGCTGTCGGTGCTGCGGGCATACGAAAGATAGGTATCCGCCTGCTGCTTCGCCCTGTCGTATTCGCTTCGGGCGCGGCTCAACCTCGACTCCTCGCGCGACAACTCGCTGCGCAGGCTGTCTATCTCGCGACGGATCGCATCCCGACGCTGCTCGCGGTCGCGTTCTTCATCTTCGCGGCGCATCCGTTCTTCCTCCTCGCGGCGACGCTGCTCCATGCGTTCGCGTTCCACCTGCCCCTCCTCTTCGCGACGGCGCATCTCCTCCTCGGCGGCTCTGTCATCGTCCGGACAGCGGTTCGGGTACGACGGCGACGGAGTTCCCGACGCCCGCCCAGCCAGTCTGTCGGCGAGAGCCTTTACCTCCGGAGTTATGCGGAACCAGTCGATGTCGGCATCGGCAGTATCGCAGCGGCGAGCCAGTGCGCGTTCGCCTTCGTCCACCCTCCTTTGCCAGCGAGCCTTGTCGGCTTCGTACTCTGCGTCGCTCAACACCTTCGTCGGCACGAACAGCAGGACGATGAACATTATCGGGAAAAACAGTGTCAGCAGAACCAGCGCGACACGCGTACCGCCGAAATATCCGATGTCGCCGATACGCTTCGCGACGAGCATCACGAGCAACACGAAAATAAGCACACCGACGATTGCAGTCAGAACCGCACCGATACTGCCCGCCAACGCAACAAATATCAGCGATACATAATAAACCGCAAGCAGCGACAACAGACCCAACAGAAAATCCTTGCGCCCAATCGTGCGGTTATGTCTGACTCGACCGAAAAATCCGAACGAATTATCGTTATTAACCCTCGCTCCGTCCCGCAAATATGGCGGCAGCGGCTGTTCGTCGTAGCAGAAGCGTTTCTCCTTGCCGTTTTCGTATTCGACACGCTCGGTAATGCACTCGCCCGTCATGAAACCGTGCATCGACCACCCGCAGTCGGCTGTTCCGTCGCCGTGAATGCGGATACACTTGCGGTCGTTGAATATCAAACAGATATCGAGTCTACCGATATACAGTTTGCCGTCTTTCGACAGTTTCAGATTCGGTTCGTTCTTGAAATCATCATGCACGAGGTAGATACAGTCGGCATAGACAATCATGCGGTACTCATCCGCCCTGCCGATTGCGCCGAAATGCTCAGCCGCATTTTCGAGTGCCGGCCGCAATTTCGGATTGCGCGTACTACGCAACTGCCGCTGAATTATATGGACGCACTGCGCCATAACCTGAAATTTGTCTATCGTCCGTACCGCCATAACAGAAAAGTTTTAAGATTCGGATTGATTCCAAGCAAATATAGGCATAATTTTTCGTTTGTGCAACGCTATGATTATCCGACAACAGATTGGATGCAGTCTATGCAGAGTGTGCGGACACTACAAAAGCCCGCCGCTGCGGAAACTGTAACTGCCCGAACCGGCGATGATGATATGGTCGAGCAAGCGGATGTCGAACAGTGCCGCCGCCTCGCGAACCTTGCGTGTCAGTGCGATGTCGGCGTCGCTCGGTTCAGCCGCGCCCGACGGATGATTATGCACGAGAACGATTTGCGTCGAAAGCAGTTCGAGCGCGCGTTTGACAATCAGTCTGTTATCGACTATAGTCGCCTGCACTCCGCCCTGGCTTACACGCTGGCGTTCGATAATACGGTTGGAATTGGTGAGAAATAGTACCCAGCACTCCTCGTGGGAGAGTCCCTCCACTATCGGTCGGAAAATGCGGACTATGTCGTCGCTCGTCGCAATCGAATCGACATTCTGCGCCTCGGCGGCAGCCAAACGGCGTCCCAGTTCGACGGACGCGGCGATTTTCTCCGCCCGACGCAGCCCCAACCCCTCAATCATGCGCAGGCGCGGCAACTCCGTGCGGACGATTCCCGACAGCGAGCCGCATTCGGAGATAATTTTTCCGGCGAGCGTCTCATCCTCGATAACGACGGCGAGCAGTTCGGCATCGGACAACTCCCCGACACCTCGCAGTGCAATCTTATCGCGAATGGATTTCATGACTCCCGCCCTATTTGCCCAAACGGTCGAGTTTGTCGAGCAGCCGCGCGCACTCCTCGTCGCTGACTTCGTGCGACACCGACCTCGCGGCACACTGCTCCGCCTCTTTCTTGGATTCACCCAGTCCGTGTCCGACCTCGATGCCGTCGATGATGACCACCGTGCGGAAATGCTGCGCTCCGGACTGACTGCCGTTGCCCTTCGTGCGGAAAACTATGGTGTGATGATGTTTCTGTCCCCACTCTATCAGGCGGCTTTTGAAGTCGGTCTCCGACTCGTCCACCTCGTCGAGCGACATGTGGTTGGGATAGATAGAATTGATAAGCAGGCGATTGACGAAATCGTAGCCCTGGTCGAGATAGATTGCGCCCATCATCGCCTCGAACGCATCGCCGAAGATATGCTTCTGCGACGCACTTGCGGAACCGTTGCATATAACGCACTCGTCCAGCCCTATTTCGCGTGCAATGGCGTTGAGCGACTGCCGCGAAACGAGTTTGGAACGCAGTTGCGTAAGTTGTCCTTCGTTGTAATCAGGGAACTCGATGAACAGATAATCCGACGTAACGCTCTCGATAACGGCATCTCCCAAAAATTCCAGACGCTCGTTATTGATGCTGCGACCGTCCGCGACGACCGAAGCGGAGCGGTGTATCAACGCAAGTTTGTACAATTCGACGTTGTTCGGCAGGAAGCCGAACATATCGTCAATCATACGGTAATATCCTTTGTCGCGTCCGAAATTCCGTTTTATCGGACGAATCACGAAACCGAACACGGGCGCAGACGGTTAATTACAACTTACGGAAAACGACAGTCGAGTTGTGTCCGCCGAAACCGAACGTGTTGCTCATGGCGACCTTCACGTCGCGTTTCTGCGCCTTGCCCAGAGTAAGGTTCAACTTGTCGTCGATAGCAGGGTCGAGATTCTCGACATTGATTGTCGGAGGAACGATACCCTTCGTGATGGCGAATACGCAGGCAAGAGCCTCCACCGCTGCGGTCGCACCGAGCAGGTGCCCCGTCATGGATTTGGTGGACGAGATATTCATCTTGTAGGCGCTTTCGCCGAACAACTCCTTGATAGCCGTCAGTTCGGCGATGTCGCCGAGCGGCGTGGACGTTCCGTGGGTATTGAGGTAGTCGACCTCGTCGATTGCGACCTCCGCATCCTCCAATGCGGTGCGCATCGATATTATCGCGCCCTTTCCTTCCGGATGCGGCGCAGTCATGTGGTGCGCGTCGGCAGACATGCCGCCGCCGGCAACCTCGCAGTAAATCTTGGCTCCGCGAGCCACTGCGTGTTCGTACTCCTCGAAAATGAGCGCACCCGCACCCTCGGCGATTACGAAGCCGTCGCGGTCCTTGTCGAAAGGACGCGAAGCGTGCTGCGGGTCGTCGTTGCGCGTCGAAAGAGCCTGCATCGAGCAGAATCCGCCGACTGCCGGTATGATTACCGGTGCTTCCGAACCTCCGGTTACAATCATGTCAGCCTTGCCCCAGCGCACGAGATTGAGCGCGTCAATCATCGCGTTGTTGGACGAAGCGCATGCCGAAACCACGCTGTAATTGGGACCCATGAATCCGTATTTGATGGAGATGTGTCCTGCGGCGAGGTCCGAAATCATCTTCGGTACAAAGAATGGGCTGAACCGCGGTATTCCGTTACCGGCAGCCCAACCCATTACCTCTTCATAAAACGTTTCCATTCCGCCTACGCCGGAGCCCCACACTACACCGACGCGTTCGAGATTCTCGGTTTCCAAATCGATTTTGGCGTCAGCGACAGCCTCGGCAGTAGCCACGAGAGCGTACTGCGCATACAAATCGTACTTGCGAACCTCCTTGCGGTCGAAATATTTGGTCCAGTCGTAGTTCTTTACTTCACAAGCAATACGCGACTTGAAATTGGTTGCATCGAAATGCGTTATCTGTGATGCTCCGCTTACTCCGTTTTCGAGATTTCCGAAATATTCGTTGATATCGTTTCCCAACGGATTTATCGTTCCTATACCAGTAACTACTACTCTTCTTTGCTGTTTCATGATGTCGTATTGCGAAAAATATAAATGTAAAGTTTGTCGAAATGCAGATGTTTTACAAATGATTATTTCTTATGCTCCTCGATATAGTTGATGGCGTCGCCGACAGTTGCAATCTTCTCTGCATCCTCATCAGGGATAGTAATATCGAAAGCCTTTTCGAGTTCCATAATCAACTCTACGGTATCCAGCGAGTCGGCACCGAGTGCGCCGGTGAAACTTGCTTCCGGAACTACTTCCGACTCCTTCACTCCCAATTTGTCGACAATGATCTTAACGACCTTTTCCTGAATTTCTGACATAATTTTCAATTTTTAGTTAAACTTTATTGATTGTAAATTATTTCTTTTCCAATAAACTTTCTTTTCAAAATACCGCTCGGAAAACTCGCCGAATCGCACCGATTGTACGCACTTTTTCCGAAGCAATACCGCGCAAAAATAACACTTTTTTATTATCTTTGGCATAATAAAGTAAATAATTTACAATCCGCCCTCCGACGGCGAATAATAACAGACAGATTTTCAAATAAATACAAAACCATGAAATTATTACTCATCTCGAACTCCACCAATGCGGGCGAGGAATACCTCAAATACCCCGTCGAAAACATCGGCAGACACCTGCAAGGAGTGTGCGAAATCGTGTTCGTACCGTATGCAGCCGTAACTTTTTCGTATGACGAATACGAACGCAAGGTCCAGAAACGCTTCGACGAAATAGGCATCAGGGTGCGTTCGGTACACCGCGCCGCCGACCCGCGAAAGGCGATACGCGAGGCGGAGGCGATTTGCGTCGGCGGAGGCAACACCTTCGCACTGGCGAAAAAGATGCAGGAGCAGGGGCTGATGACGGCGATACTGCGCAAAATCAAGGACGGCACACCCTACGTGGGCTGGTCGGCTGGAAGCAACGTATGCTGTCCGACGATATGCACGACCAACGACATGCCGATTGTCGAGCCGCAGTCGTTCCAGGCAATCGGGGCGGTGCGCTTCCAGATAAACCCGCACTATCTCGACGCCAATCCCGAGGGACATGCGGGCGAAACCCGCGAGCAGCGCATACTCGAATACATCGAAGCCAATCCGCGGCGTTATGTCGTCGGGCTGCGCGAGGGCTGCATGCTGCGCCTCGAAAACGGCAGGCTGGAACTCATCGGTTCGCGACCGATGCGCATCTTCAAAAAGGGCATCGAGCCGTTCGAGGTAAAGGCGGGCGACGACCTTTCGTTCCTGCTGTAATTGTCAGCATATTTATTATTATAATATAAGTATAGCACCATGTCATCAGCACGCGAACGCGGCGATATTGGAGAAGGAATCGCAGCAGACTGGCTGCGCCGCAACGGCTTCCTGATAATGGAGAGGAACTGGCGGTACGGCAGATACGAAATCGACATCATCGCCTCCCGATGGGACACCGTCCATTTCGTCGAGGTCAAGACACGGCATACGGGTTCGCTCACGACGCCCGAAGATGCGATAACCGAAGACAAGGCGCGCGCACTCCGAAAGGCGGCGTCGGCATACATCGCCGCCCGACGTCTGACGCGGGAATTGCAGTTCGATTTGATTGCCGTCGAAATCGCCCCCGACGGTGCATCTGATGTTCGATATGTAGAAAATGCCATGCAATACGGTTGGTAATTTTGGATTTAAGACAAAAAATACTACTTTTGCGAGGTTTTCAGAAGACAAAGAATTGATGTGGCTTTACAATATAGGCATCGCAGCATACGAAACGGCTATTAAAACAGCCTCTGCGTGGTATCCGAAAGCGAAACTTTGGAGCGACGGTCGCAAGCATCTGTTCGACCGCATGCGCAGTGCCATAGATTCCGAAGCCCGCATCGTGTGGATACACGTGGCGTCGCTCGGCGAATTCGAGCAGGGGCGACCGATAATCGAGAAAATACGCGAAGAAAGACCCGAATACAAGATTCTCGTTACGTTCTTCTCGCCGTCGGGATACGAAATCCGCAAGAACTACGCGGGTGCCGACTATATTTTCTACCTGCCGTCCGACCGTCCTGCCAACGTACGGCAATTCATCGACATCGTAAAGCCCGAAATCGCCATCTTCGTCAAATACGAATTCTGGATAAACATGCTCGGCGAGTTGCGCCGGCGCAAAATCAGGACCTATATCGTTTCAGCCATATTCCGCCGCAATTCGGTGTTCTTCCGCCCCTACGGCGAGATGTGGCGCAACGCGCTCGAAACCTACGATACGCTTTTCGTGCAGAACGACGAATCCAAGGCTCTGCTGTCGGAACTGGGTTACGACAACGTCATCGTGGCAGGCGACACGCGGTTCGACCGCGTGGCTCAAATCGCGGCGAATGCCAAGCGCATCGAAGCCATAGAGAAGTTCAAGGGCGACAAGCGGCTTTTCGTCGCGGGTTCGACATGGCGTCCCGACGAGGAGATTCTCCAAAAACTAATCGACGACAATCCCGACATCAAATTCATCGTCGCTCCGCACGAAATGGACGAATCGCGCATCGCCAAGATACTTAACGACACCGTCGGCGGTGCAGTCCGCTACACGCAGGCGACCGACGAGGCTCTGGCGGCAAGCCGGGTACTCGTACTCGATACGGTAGGTCTGCTGGCATCGGTCTACGGCTATGCCGACTGGGCATATATCGGAGGGGGATTCGGCGTAGGCATCCACAATACGCTCGAAGCGGCTACATTCGGGCTGCCGACAGCATTCGGACCGAATTACACGAAATTCAAGGAGGCTTGCGATTTGGTGAATCTCGGGGCGGCGAAATCGGTCGATTCCTACGAAGCGTTGAAAGAGTGGTTCATCCCGCTGCGCGACGATGCCGAGCGTCTTGCCGAAGCGAGCCGCGCCGCGAAGGAGTACACCTCCAAACATCAGGGCGCAACCGAAATATTCGTCAGAGCGATTTTCCCAAGCAAATAGAAAAGGTTTTTAAGGGCTAATCCCTATCTTTCTCCGCCTGTGCCGCGATTCCGGCACTGATGCCGCGGCGCATAGCTATAAGCCATTCGGCTTTTCGCGGGCGGAATGTCAGAAGATAATATGCCGCCAGCACGAATGTGAACACTCTTTTCCGCCGTTCGTCCGCCAGCAAAGCCTGCACTCTGCCATTGGATGCCGCACGGACATACTTGCTCCGCCCGACATCGAAACTCTGCCGGTCGAACCGTTCGCGGGTGAGTTTTTCGTCCGGAATATGGTGGAATATCTCCGCATGAGGCACGTAATACAACTTCTCTCCTCCGGCACGAAGGCGCGCGAAAAGGTCGGTCTCCTCTCCGCCCGTCAGAGCCTTGCCGTTGCGACCCAGCGCGGGGTCGAACATACCGAAACAGTCGAACACCTTCCGACGGAACGCCATGTTGCCGCCCGCAGGGACCCTGCCTTTCGGAAACTCGCGCACCCGTCCGCCCAAATCTATCGGATTGGCTATCATCCGCTCCGGATACGGCGACATCCATTTCGGGCGACCGTTCTCGTAACACGGAATCACTCCGCCGCCCGCAACCGACGCTTCGGGGTGTGCCTCGAAGAAGCCGATATAGGTGCTTATGTATTCGGGGACTATCGTTTCGTCGTCGTCGATAATCGCGACTATCTCGCCCGACGAGTTGCGGATTCCGCAGTTGCGGGCATTCGACAGCCCCTGTTTCGGCTCATCGACCATCCGCAAATCGAACTGCGGGTGCGCCGCCGCGAAACGTGCGAAATCGGCGGCGGTCGAATCGGTCGAGTTGTTGTTCACCGCCACGCACTCCCACGACGACGGGTCGGCAGTCTGCCCGACCACCGATTCCAACGTCCGCAGAAGATACGGAGCGCGGTTGTATGTCGCTATTATCAATGAAAGTTTCACATAGCAAATGTAATAAAATTTCGCATCGGTCGCATTACGAACCGAATAAATAGTCCATCCGGCGCATTATTTTCCGCAAAACGCATATCTTTGTAAAAAATTCACACAAAACCTGAAAAGCAATGAAAAAACTCAATCTTCTCGCGTTGTTCGTGCTTGTTGCGGTATCGTTCGCCACGGCACAACCCAAACAGACGCTCGTTACGGTCGCGGTATCGCCCGACCACAGCGACTGGCTCTACACATGCGGCGAAAAGCCCAAATTCAGCGTATCCGTTACGACGAGCCACTGCCCCGTAGCCGATGCGAAAATCCACTACGAAATATCGGAGGACATGCTCGCGCCGATTAAGAAAGGCGACATGGTGCTGAAAGACGGCACGACGGTAATCAGCGGATACACGATGAAAAAGGCGGGTTTCCTGCGCTGCCGCGTATGGGCGACCGTGGACGGACGCAAATACGAAGAGTGCGCGACGGCGGGATTCGACATCGACCGCATCGAGCCTAAAACCGTGATGCCCGATGATTTCGTCGAGTTCTGGGAGAAGGCACTCGCCGCCAACCGCAAAATCGACATGCTGCCCGAACTGACGCTCGTACCCGAAAAATGCACCTCGAAAGTGAATGTCTACTCGGCGAGTTTCCAAAGTTTCCGCAAAGGTTCGCGCATCTACGGCACGCTTTGCGTACCTGCCAAAATCGAAGGTAAATGCCCTGCGATATTGATTGTACCGGGTGCCGGCTGCCGTTCGCGCAAAGGATTCTACGACGAGGCGGAGAAGGGATTCGTAACGTTCGAGGTCGGCATCCACGGCATCCCGACCGTACTGCCCGACGAATCGCTCTACACCGACCTTAAAAACGGTTCGCTGATAGACTACTGGTTCGCCGGAATCGACGACAAGGACAACTATTTCTACAAGCGCGTATTTCTCGGATGCGCCCGCGCAATCGATTTTCTCGCCGAACTCGATTTCGTGGACGAGAACCATATCGGCGTTACCGGCGGCAGTCAGGGCGGCGCACTGACACTGACGACGGCGTATCTCAACCCGAAAGTCAAATGCGCGGCGGCGTTCTACCCTGCCATGTGCGACCTGACGGGTTATCTCCACGACCAGGGTAACGCTTGGCCCTACATGTTCCGCAACAAGAAACTCGCGACGCCAGAACGCCTCGAAACGGTAAAATACTACGACGTAGTGAACTTCGCGCGCCGCATCAGCGTACCGGTATTCTTCTCGTTCGGCTACAACGACATGGTCGTCTGCCCGACCTCCGTCGTCGGAGCATACAACTCCATCACTTCGCCCAAAAGCCGCATGGTCGTGCCGCAGTCGCGCCACTACACCTATCCGGAGCAGTGGAAAGCGCGCTCGAAATGGATGATGGAGAATGTGGTGAAATAAATCCTATGGGGAGGTAAAGTCCTTAAAGTCTTTAAGGTCGTTAAGGACTTTAAGGATACAGCACCTCCCCTTTGCCGCCCGTCTGCACTGCCCGCGAAATATTTTTCGTAAGAAAGTTTGGATTTGCAATATTTTTGCAGTATCTTTGCACCTGCAAACGCGAAAAACCGATACCGAAAGGTTTGAAGATACATCGCGGGATGGAGCAGTTGGTAGCTCGTCGGGCTCATAACCCGAAGGTCGTGTGGTTCGAGTCCCACTCCCGCTACTTAAAAGGACGATTCTGATGAATCGTCCTTTTTCTTTTCCACTAACGGTGATTACCACATGAATCCCAGCATGATACTGACCGCTCCGCGCATATCTTTCTCGACCACCAATTTATCATGGCGGATATAACCGCCATAACCGCTATATTCTGTTTTGAGTACATTATATCTGATTTCGTGCATCTGATAGCCGACGCCCACATTGAGTTGGTGTCCCTTCTTGCCAGTGCCGAAACAGATGCCTATCGTCGGTTCGACCAGATAACCGCGGAAAAATCCCTTGTTCAGCGAAAAGTTATAACCTGCATTCAATGCAACGTAAGGCGACACTTTGGCATTTTTCAGAATATCCGTCCTGATATGAAAAAACAGCGGCAGCGAGACCTCCGTCTTGCCGTTATGCAGATAGTCTTCTCCCAAATCCTTCAAGACCGCCGGACGGTCGCCGTGAAACATCTTCAAGCCGACTCCCAAACCGACCGACAACTGCGGGAATATGCGATAGCCGTTAATAACATGAAGCGATGTGCGATATATGCCCGAGGAATTGGTTACGAAACCTTCGCCGACTTCGACCATTCCGAAATAACCGCGTGCGGTCGAACGCGGATACCTCGGCATCTCATCCTTATCTTTGTCGGCACCGCCGGCAGCGGAAGCCGATGCGACGAGAATCGCACATACGATTAAAAGCAATGATTTTTTCATGGGAGTATGGATTAAAGTTTTACAAACATAGCAAAAATTCTCCAAACTGCCAAAATCACAATGACTTTAAGCGCATTAAAGTCTTTAATGACCTTGAAGTCCCTCTATTTTATCAGATGCCATACATAGACCGCGTATATCGCGATATACGCGACACCCTCGTAGACGGTAATTCTGCGGCGACCGATTACGAGAGCCGACAGAAGCACCGCGACCGACGAGCCGACGAGCATCGCTACGTCGGTTTTCGTGATGTCGGTTACCGGCAGCGGTTCGATAATCGAGCAGACTCCGAGTATCAACAGTATGTTTGCGATGTTCGAGCCGAGAATATTGCCCAGCGCAAGTCCGCCATGCCCTTTCAACGTAGCGGCGATGCTCGATGCGAGTTCGGGCAGCGACGTTCCGCCAGCCAGTATGGTGATGGCGATGACGGATTCGCTGATTCCGAAACCGCGGGCGATTTCGGTCGCCGACTCCAACGTCAGGTGTGCGCCGTAAACCAGTGCCGCCAAGCCGAGAACTATCGATACGACAGATACTCCCCACGAAAACTTCGCGCCGGTGCTCTCCTGCGTCTTCTTCGCTTCCGCGCTCTTGCGGTCCCAACGGTACGAAGCATACACTACGGCGATATAGAGAATCAGCATCACGATGCCCTCGATGCGCGAAATGCGGCTGTCGAGTATCATGAACGCGAGGACGAGCGACGCGCCGATACAAATCGGAATATCGCGGCGTATGTTTTCGCGGGTAAAGAGCAGCGGAGCGATGAACGAACAGATTCCGAGAATTACGAATACATTGAAAATATTCGAGCCGACGACGTTTCCGACCGCGACATCCGGATTTCCGGCGATGGCGGATGCCGCACTCACCGTCAGTTCGGGCAGCGACGTTCCGACCGCAATTATGGTAAGTCCGATAAGATATTCGGACATGCGCAATCTCTCGGCGACCGCCACGGAACCGTTAGTCAGCCATGTAGCCCCCACCGTCAGTACGGCAAGACCCAGAATAAGCATCAACCAATACATAATTCAGCGAATTTCGTTTTTCGGACAGCAAATATACTGTTTCAAACGGAAACGACAAAACAATATATTTGCCAAATTCCGCACGGCACAGGCGGATAAATACGCGTCCGGACAAGTAATAATCATAAAAAGTAACTATATACAACTTTACACCGAATCAAGTTATCACAAGTATATAGATAACCGACCGTTTCGATTCTCGCGGCGAAGCCGCGTACACAGATGTTACCCCCCCCAAATCCCCCGCCTGTGCGGGGGACTTTTGTCGGAATCCGCAAAGACATACGGCTTTGGGATAACGTTAGTGTAAAATTATATGTAATCGCCTCACAAAAAATTCCTCCAACATTTGCAATTTCATTTTTTTTGTTTACCTTTGCACTCGCAATCGGAAGTCGGGATGCTTCCCCGCAGACTGCAAAACGATGGTGCCATAGCTCAGTTGGTAGAGCAAAGGACTGAAAATCCTTGTGTCCCCGGTTCGATTCCTGGTGGTACCACAGCAAAGAAAAGCAAAACAACGTAAAATCCTGATTTTCAATGAAAATCGGGATTTTTTATTTTCTCCCAAAACGTAAAAAAGTGCGGTTCACGACCGCCTTTGGTGGAGCAAGAAGTGGAGCAAACGGGTGTTCCAAATATCTCCACCTTGAAAGAGCCTTTTTCGCTGAATCACAACATTTTGCATAGCATCAAAACGGGTTCGGATTCCTACTTTTGCCAAATAAAAGTTTAACTTAAAAGTAGGAGAAAATGAGACGAGATTCATTTAATGTGCTTTTCTTTATCAAGAAAACCAAGTTGCTGAAGAACGGAGAGGCTTCAGTATGTATGCGTATCACAGTAAACGGCGCAAGAGTAGAAACAAACATCCGCAAAAGTATCGAGCCTGTATCGTGGAACCAGGCAAAGGAGTGCGCGAGGGGTAAAAGTCGCAAATCCACCGAACTTAATAACTACATCGAGGAGAGCCGTATTAAACTCCACCGAATTTACACGCAACTTGAAGAGAATGGAGAACTTATCACTGCCCGAATATTACAGGAAAAGTTCTTTGGAGTGGATAAAAAGGTGGAGCAAGTACGCACTATCATCGGCACTATGCGTGAACATAACGAGCAATGCCGAGCCTTGGTGGGCAAAGACTTTGCTCTAATTACCGTAAGGCGTTACGAAAGTTGCACTCGCTATCTTGCCGAACTAATCAAACTGAAATACGACAAAGAGGATTTGCCAATTACAGAGGTGAGTGGCGAATTGGTGCGTGCATTTGAGTTCTATTTGAAGACCGAGAAGAATTGTCAGCAGAATACGGTTATCCGTTATATGAAGTGCTTAAAGAAGATTATCAACCTTGCTCTTGCCAACGGTGGATTGACAAGAATCCATTTGCAGGCATCAAGTTCCACGAAAAGGAGGTTGTACGTGAGTTCTTGACGATGGACGAACTGATGACCATCTACCAAAAGGAATTTGCCGTTCCACGCCTTGCATTGGTGCGTGACATATTTATATTCGCATCGTTTACGGGGTTGGCATTTATCGATGTTCAACAACTCGCTGCCGAACATATTGTGCAGGACAACAACGGACACTATTGGATTCGCAAGACACGCCAAAAGACAAATAATATGTGCAATATCCCCTTATTGGATATTCCTCTGGCAATACTCAAGAAATACGAGAATCACCCCACCTGCATCAAGCGTGGGGTACTGCTTCCCGTTCCTTGCAATCAGAACATGAATAGCTATCTGAAAGAGATTGCCGATATTTGCGGAATACAGAAACACCTCAGCACTCACGTAGCCCGCCACTCCTACGCAACATCTGTATGTTTGGCAAATGGCGTAAGCATAGAGAATGTAGCAAAGATGCTCGGACACGCCAATATAAGAATGACACAACACTATGCAAAAGTGCTTGACAGTTCGATATTGAAGGATATGATGAATGTGAAGAGTGTGATAGTGAATTTAGGATAAGAGGTCTGCGGTACGCTTCACTTGCTTTCGTCCCATTATAAAGTTAACTCGGAGGGCAATACCTGCGAGTTCTAGCCCAAGGGTTTTCGAGTAAAAAATTCTCTTCGATAATTTTTCACCCGAAAAAACTCTCCGGTATCACCGTCCGAGTTGAGGATGGGATTGGGACGAAGCAAGCGAAGCGACCTACGACGCATAAATCAAGGTCAAAAGAAAAATCAAATACGTTTCAAATATCTTGGGTGGCTATTATTATGAAAAAACAGAGTTGGGGACAAAGGCAGCTCGCTCCCAACTCTGCATAAATTTAGTGTTGTGTTGTTACGCTAATAGGTTCAACTTTTCAGCAATTATAGCCTTAAAATCCTCTTTCATTTCGTCTGGCAAGAAAGAGAGGTCGATAAACTCAAACCATTTCTCTTTTGCCTTCGTGAATTTGGCAAAGATGTTATTTATGACTTTATCCTCTAGCCCCGACGCTTGCATTGAAACAATAAAATCTACCTTTTTAATCTTGCGTTTCTTTCCGTTAAGGGTTAGAGCCAATTCTTCGGTATCTTCGGGCATAACCAATGCCGTTGTCAGCATATCGTATGCAGGAGTGAGCTCATATTTTCCTTGCTCCTTGCTATAAAGCGAAAAGTTTTTCAGGTGCATATCGGCATTGCCCGTTATCCATGAGAAAACCACCTGCTCCCAATAGTTTACCATATCCAACTTGGGTACAGCGGAAAATCGCTGTATCGCCTTTGCTATCTGCTCATATGAGCCCTTGTACTTATGCTCGGTCAGTCGTTCCGTAAGCTGACACATATCCTCCATTGGGAGTTTGTTGCCTTTGACTGTACGATCGATACGGCGAGTTATGTAGCACAACTCACCATCAGTAAAACGGATAAGGCTATGCGGTACTACTTGCATCTTTGCCAACTCTGCGAGGTGCATTGTCAAATCCTCCAATTCGGGTAGATGAGCAAAACGGTCAGTTTGCGGTTTCAATATGTATCGTCCCCACAATCCAACAATAGTAAAACGCTCTGCCTCGTTCTTACCTCCCTTATTGATATCGAGCGACAACTTTGCCTGAACACCTGTCAATGTTGTTTGGCTACGGATTACCTGTTTGGCAAGATCGGTCAGATTCTCGCGTGTGTATGGCAATTCGGGAACGCTTGGCGTGCCGAATATCTTTTTTGAACAAGCCTTGTGAAAATCCCTTTCACCCTCGTTCAACTCCTTGTAACAATATAGACACTTTGCCATACGCTATTCCCCCTCGTTGATTATGGGTTCAACACCTACTGCGCCAATACAATCCTTGCAACACGCAATGAGCAGCGACATACGGTCGCGAGCGTCAATTTTCCAATTCTTCTCGGCAATATCCAGAAGCCAACCTTCAGGAATCAAGCCGTCGAAAAATGGGAATAACACCTTGTCCCGATAAGGTTTGTCACTCAACGGCAATGTAAGGCTTACAGCCTCAGCATCGGCTGATGCCAAATAATCGGCATCATACTCAAATGTGTAGCCATTCTCATCTTCCGTCAAAATGCCGGCTTTTATACCACGTAAAAATACTACTGCCTGTTTCATCGTTCATCGGATTTAATCATCGGCACGACGCCCACTTCGCTGCCAAAGAGGTTTAATATCTGATTCACCTTATCAAGGCGTAAAGTCTGCTTGCCCTGCTCCAATTCTCGAACAAGACGCAAGCCCACTCCCGACTTTTCGGAAAGTTCCACCTGCGTAAGATTGTATTGTTTACGCATTGCCTTCACATATTTTGAAAGTGTTGTCTGCTCCATAGATGCAATAAATTATACCCTATCGGGTGCAAATATAATGAAAGTTTTTTCATTTTACACCTTATCGGGTATAATTTTATTGTTTGCGCGTGTATTTTATACCATATCGGGTATAAAATTAGAACTTACCACGATAGCAACTTTGCAGAACTTGCTCAATATCGCTTTCCCGATAGAGGATTTTACCTCCGAGTTGGCGGTATGGCAAAATACCATTGTTGCGATAATCCTGTAAAGTGCGGCGGCTGATCTTCAAACGCTGCGATAGTTCCCTATCTGTTAAATAGTGTTCGCCACCCAATAAAGGCTGATTCTCATCCACCATCGTTGCTGCATCTTTGGCAATGCGGTCAAGCTCCGAGAATAGACCGCGTATCCACTCGTGCTTGTGTGTGATAACTTCATTACTCATAGGCATAGAATTTATAGATTAAACATCATTACAATCTGCGATAAGCCGCTCTATATCTTCGGGACGATAGTAGATACGATTGTTAATCTTTGAGTGTGGTAATCGCCCACTATCCCGAAGGGTCTGCAACGTGCGAGGGCTAATCTTCAACACCTGACAGACATCTTGATTATCCATCCAATCGCTCATACGCCTACCACCACGCTGGCGATTAATACTATCCATTCGCTTAACAAACTGCCCGAGGCGCGATACAAGCTCCTCAAAGGTCTTTTTCTCAATGCTGATAATCTCCATAACTATTTCATTTTTACATTAAACATTCGCTTTCCAAGTGCTAAGTAAAAACAAAAAATAACACCATCTACAAACCTGACATAATGTGTCGTCAGGTGTCATTAGATTGCATAATTGGTAGCATTTTAGGAAGTAAATCGCTATTCCAATTACAGAAAGAGTGATTGACAGACTGCAAGATTGAATGAATACAAGCCTGACAGATTGCAAGGTTGAGTGATTGCATTACTTGTTACAATCAATAATGATTGCACTCATTCTTTATTGCTTGATTTGCTTATTGGTTATAAACAAGTAACCAACAAGTATTATAACCAACTCACCAAAGCTAATATTTGAGTAAAATTTAGACTACTGTAGGGTAATTTCCAGTGCCTGGAAATTTATGTTCAAGCGAACATAGCAAGTTGTGTTTTGGGGCACCCGAAATATTTTCGGCGTCCCAAAACTACCTATCGGCATCCTACCCTCCAAAGTCGGGTGGATAAGATGATATTGCATTGCACATACATTCCTTTATGTGCAAGTTTTACACTTTGAATAAGCATATAAACTATTCGAATATCCATTCTTGAATCATAAAAATTACAATTTATCTGATAAAAAAGTTACCATTGGAAGTCGCAGTTTCGCATATTATCACTAAATTTGCGGTATACGCCAATAAAATGTGTAAATAATGAAAGATTTAAATAGACTAAAAGTTGTATTGGTTGAACAAAAGAAAACCGGCAAATGGCTTGCCGAGCAGTTAGGCAAAAACCCCTCAACGGTTTCTAAATGGTGCTCAAACAAAATGCAGCCATCGTTGGAGATGCTGGTGAATATTGCAAAGGTGTTAGATGTTGATACCAGAGAACTAATCGTTATTACAAAACAATAACTATGGGAACAAACTTTTTCACAAACGAAAAAGAAAACACTCTCCTTGAAAAAATAGAAGGAGTATTCAAATATAAAAAAGTGCATTTCTTTGATGCACTCGTAGGATATTTCCGAGCCTCAGGATATTTCCGTATCAGGAAGTTTATACAACAAACTCCCAAGATTCGCATTTTGGTTGGTATCAATGTGGACAAACTCACTTATCAAGCAAATCAGCAGGGATTACTTTTTAATCCTAACGCAGAGCAGTCTCAGGAGGAGTTTTTTAACGATATAAAGCGTAATATTCAGGAAGCGAAATACGACAAAGAAGTTGAGAATGGTATGTACCAGTTTATAGAAGATATTGTATCTGGTAGAATAACTATGCGCATCCATCCCAAACAGAATATTCATGCTAAGATTTATATATTCCGTGAGGAAGTTTATCATCCTCATGGTTATGGTTCTGTTATCACTGGTTCTAGCAATTTAACCGAGGCTGGACTTGAAAAGAATTTCGAGTTTAATGTAGAGTTACGCTATGATGACGATATACAGTTTGCAACAGAAACATTTGAAAAACTATGGGAAGAATCTGTAGAGATCGACATAACTCATATAGATAAGATTAAGAACGACTCGTATCTTAATCCAAACTTCACCCCTTACGAGGTTTATCTAAAATTCTTATTAGAATACTTTGGAAAGAGTATTGATTTCGATCCAAATTCTGTTTCCGATTTACCTCCAGGTTATAAAAAGCTGTCGTATCAAATTGATGCGGTTAATGATGGCTATGCAAAAATGATGAAGCATAATGGATTTTTCCTATCCGATGTTGTCGGATTGGGAAAAACCGTTGTCTCTGCACTTATCGCAAAGAAATTCTTTTTCTCAAATGGGTTCCCAACTCATCGCTCTCATATCTTGATTATTGTCCCTCCCGCTATGAAAGATAATTGGGAGGAAACTCTTACTGAATTCAAATTGGACAACTTCAAAATCATAACCAACGGAAGTCTTCACAAAGTTAAGAACCCCGAACTATATGATTTAATCATAGTTGATGAAGCACACAAATTCAGAAGTGACACTGCATCAATGTATAACGAATTGCAGAAGTTGTGTAAGACCAAAACCAAGCGATATGATGGTAGCTTGCATGATAAAAAGGTTATACTTGTGTCTGCTACACCGCTTAACAATAGACCAGAGGATATTGCTAATCTCGTTTACCTTTTCCAAGACTCAAAAGATAGTACCTTGGAAGAGGGTAATTTGCAGCGTTTCTTCCGTGAACATATTGATAGATATAACAAACTGAAGAAACAGAAAAACTTAGCCCTTATTGCAGAAGAGGTAAAAGCAATATACGAGAAGATTCGCATCAAGGTTGTAGAACCATTAACTGTGCGTCGTACTCGCACTGATCTAATGGAAAATGATGCTTATTGCAAAGATTTGGAGAAGCAAAATATTCACTTCCCTGATGTAAAATCTCCTCGCAAGATATACTATCAATTGGATACAGAGTTGGAAACTTTGTACGATAAGACTATAATGTATCTTAGTGATAAAATAAACGGTCTTAAATATTACAGATACCAAGCGATAAAATACTTAAAGTCTCCCAAGAAGAGTAAGTATAAAAAAGCTGATATGATTTCTATACAATTGGCAGGCATTATGAAAACATTGCTTGTTAAGCGAATAGATAGTAGTTTCTATGCATTCAAACAATCACTGAGGCGATATTATGAAGCCAATAAGGTGATGCTTGATATGTTCAGCAATGGTACTATATACATTGCACCTAATCTCAAAGTCAATGAACTTCTAAGCGAAGGTAAGGAAGATGAGTTGATAAAGTTGATTGAGGAAACAAGATACGCCGACCCTACAATAGAAGTTTGTACGCCAGATGACTTTGAAGATGGTTTCGAAGATGGCATAAAGGCTGATAATGCGATATTGAAAGAGTTGGTTTCTATGTGGGATGCTGTTAATGCAGATCCTAAGTTGGATATATTTATTCAATATCTTAAAGATACGCTATTGGATAGGTCTATTAACCACGAAGGTAAATTAGTTATATTCTCTGAATCCAAAGAGACCACCAAATATCTATACGACTCTCTTAAGGGGTATGGATTTAGCAAGATTATGACTGTACAGAGTGACAATAGAGATACTCAAATGCCGCTTTTGAAGGAGAATTTTGATGCCAACTATAAAGGTGAAAAGAAAAACGATTATAACATAGTTATTTCTACCGAAGTGCTTGCTGAAGGCGTCAATCTGCATCGTGCCAATGTTATCGTAAACTACGATACACCTTGGAACTCAACAAGACTTATGCAGCGAATAGGTCGTGTAAATCGTATCGGTAGCACGGCTAAAGAAGTATACATTTTTAACTTCTTCCCAACCTCAAAAGTAAATGATGATATTGAGTTGGAAAAGAAAGCAAAAATGAAACTCTTTGCGTTCCATGCAGCATTGGGTGAAGATAGTCAGATATACTCAACAGATGAGAACCCTGAAAGTTTTGGACTATTTGATAAAGATGTTGACGAAGAGCGCGACGAGAAACTTCGTTATTTGATGTGGCTTCGACAGCTCAAACAAGACGATCCTGATTTGATTAAGCGAATCAGCAAACTGCCGTTGCGAGCTCGAACAGGTCGCAAGAGTAAGTTTATACCAGGAAGTACTATTGTGTTTATCCGAAACAAACGCCGCGATGCATTTACCTTCGTCCGCGAAGATGGTAGCATTGAAGAGCTTACTTTCTTGGAAGCCGTTAAAGAATTTGAAGCCCGTATTGACGAAAAGTCTATACCACTTCACGATATGCACCACGAGCAAGTAAAAGCGGCACTTGACGCATTTGCTCAGCAAGAAGAGGATACTAAAGCGACAAAACAGAAAGTCAATCCGGCACAAGGTCCTAATGAAAAGAAGGCTATCGCTTATCTTGACGGTTTTGTTAGCATTCCTAACATTACAGAGCAGGAACTAGAGTTGATTAATAAAGCAAAACGAGCAATCACAACAGGTAAGTTCCAACAGTTGCAACGAGATATAAATAAGCTAAAAACTGCAACAAAGAAAACGCCCGTCAAGCCAGTCGTTTTGCTCGAACAATTGATAAAGATTATTTCTGCTTACCCATTGGAGCATATACAAAGTGGCATCATTGATAAGCAAGCAGAAGTTATTAAGATGTCAAAAGATTTTACGCCTGAGATTATTATTTCAGAGAGTTTTAATATGTAATACGTATCATTATGAATCAAGCATATTTGAAAAATATACTATCTGCAAGATTTGATTTTAATATCTGGAAAGATTTGTTGGATAAGATCTTTCCTAAAGTTGAAATCTTCATGAGTGTTGCTAAGATTGTGGATTCACATGTCAAAGATGGTGGTCATGTTGGAAATATCCGACTGGACGATGGTCGCTCATTGGCCATATTCCGTTTTGAAGTTGCAGATAATGTACAGATATCACGCAACCGCAAAAGCCTACGCGATATTGCGGCGAAATATGTTGATCAAGGTTTGATTCATGGAGCTTTGGTTTTCTATTATTCGCAAAACCAAGACGACTATCGCTTGACCTTTATTGCCAAGCAGACCTATTTCAATGAAAGTGGTGAGTTTGTTAAGAAAGAAACAGCTCCTAAACGATACACATTCTTATTGGGCAAAAATGAGCCTTGTACTACAGCTGCAAGCCGACTTAAAGAATTGGCTGATAAGAAAACCTATGGTTCCATCTATTTAGCAGATGTTACCGATGCATTCTCTGTTGAACGACTCAACAAAGAGTTTTTCAATGGCTATAAAGCTCAATACAAGAAATTTGTTGATACACTCTCTGACACAAAGCAACATCGCGACTATGTCAAGAAGTTATTGGGTCGTTTGGTATTCTTGCAGTTCTTGCAAAAGAAAGGCTGGATGGGTGTGCCTGCGTCAAATACTAAGTGGGAAGGTGGAGATAAAAACTACCTTAGTAAACTTGTAGATAATTATGCCAACATTAACCGTTTGTTAAGTGATGTCTTGGAACCATTGTTTTTCAAAACATTAAATGAAAAGCGCAATGGCGATATAGCTGATAGTAAACTTGGGGAAAACATCAAGATTCCATACTTAAATGGAGGCTTGTTTGACAAGGACAGAATAGACGAATTAGATATTGACTTTCCATATGCTTACTTCAAGGAGTTGATGGAGTTCTTCTCTCAATATAACTTCACAATTGATGAGAATGACCCTGACGATAGCGAGGTTGGTATTGATCCTGAGATGTTGGGACATATTTTCGAGAATCTTTTGGAGGATAACAAGGATAAGGGTGCCTTCTATACCCCAAAGGAGATTGTTCAGTATATGTGCCGACAGAGTGTTATTCAGTACCTCAAAACTCACGAACCCTCAGAGCAGTATGCAGAACCTATTGAGCAACTTATAAATGAGGGCGTGGTGAATCCTATACTCCAATCAAAGAGTGTGGCTACACGTTTCACTCAGTTACTTAAAGAAGTCAAGGTGTGCGATCCTGCGATTGGTTCGGGTGCATTCCCTATGGGCATTCTTTATGTGTTGTATCACGCTATACATCACTTACATTCACACGCGGAACCTCACGGAAATTTTGATTCTACTCAAACCAAGCGTGATATTATCCAAAATAATATTTTTGGCGTTGATATCGAACAAGGAGCTGTTGATATTGCCCGTTTGCGTTTCTGGTTAGCGTTGGTTGTTGATGCGGAAGAGCCACAGCCACTACCTAACTTGGATTACAAAATCACTTGTGGCAATTCGCAGATTTATCGTTATGCCTTAGATATGCCTATTGCTGATGTTTTTGAAGAGTACAATAGAGTTGGAAAAGAAAATGCAAGAAAAGAGAAAGCCACTTGGAGCAAATTCACTCTAGAAGATTATAAAAGAATAGTCGTTGGCTATACAGAAGAGCATACGGACAAAGTTGGATTAAGGACTAAAATCAATGATATAAAGAACTGCTTTAAGACTACACTCGCCCAAGGTGACATACGTCAACGACAGCTTGCCGAACAACGAGTTTATGAGTATGAAGCAATCCCGTTATTTGGCAAACGAAAAGCTGAAGAAGACCCTATCGGTTACGCTGCAGCAAAGAGTAAGTTAAACAGATTGAGAGAAAAAGAGCATGAAATACTCAATAACAAGAAATATGAAAAATCATTTGAATGGCGTTTCGAATATCCTCAACTGTTAGATGATAAAGGTACATTCATTGGCTTTGATATAATCATTGCAAACCCACCTTATATCAAAGAAGGTCGTATGTCAAAGACATTCTTTGAGCCATACAAAGACTCGCCTTATTATAAGGGTAAAATGGATATATGGTATCTATTTGCATGTAATGGATTAGACTTACTAAATCCAAATGGAGTTCTTTGTTTTATCGCAACAAATAATTGGACAACCAGCTTTGGTGCAAGTAAACTTAGAGATAAGGTTATAAAGGATACTCGTATCTGCAATATTGTTGACTTTGGTGCAGTAATGATGTTTGAGAGTGCAAGCATTCAAACAATGATTATGATGTTCCAAAAAGATAAAGTAACAGATGATTATACATTTGATTACCGCAAATTAATCGCGTATAAAGCAACCGAAAAGGAGGCAATTGCCATTTTGGATTCATCAGACAAAACCTATGAACAGGCCGAATGCTATACTCCAGTAATAAGGCGGTCTAATTTTTATGACAAAAACATAACATTTAGCAAAAGTTCAGACATTTTAGGGGAGATGTCGAATCTTTCGGGTGTGATTTACTTAAGTGATAAGGAAATAGCACAAGGTATTGTATTCCCGCAAGATGCATTGAACAAAAAGAACCAACAGAAACTTGGTACTGAATTCTATGTAAATCAAGGTATATTCGTATTAACAAATTCAGAGTTAGAAGCATTGAATCTAAATCAGGATGAGTTATCCTTGATAAAGCCATACTATACTACTGAAAATATTGATAGATATAGTGTTAAAAAGGATAATATATACTGGACAATATATACCGATTCTAGTTATAAAAATCCAAGTAGCTTAAACAAGTATCCAACCATTAAACTACATTTGGATAGATTCATCTCTATCTTTACATCAGACAACAGACCTTATGGTTTACATAGAGCCAGAGAAGAAAGATTCTTTGTAAACAGTAAAATTATTGCTGTAAGAAAAAGTGTGGGGCATCCAAAATTCTCTTATTGTGATTTTGAGTGTTATTTGTCTCAAACATTTAATATGATTCAAACCAACAGAGTAAACTTAAAATACCTAACAGGTTTACTAAACTCTAAACTGGTTGAGTTTTGGCTTAAGAATAAGGGTAAGATGCAAGGGGCAAACTATCAATTAGATAAAGAACCCCTGCAACAGATTCCTATTGCCGTACCATCTAACGATGTGCAAGAATTAATAGCAAAATTGGTTAATATGATTATTTTGCTTAATACCACAGATGAACGAGCAAGCGAACTTGTTCAGAACTCTTACATTTCGTCTGAATTAGAAAAACTCATAGATGGTTGTATATACGAAATATATCTTCCGAGCGAAATGGCGGGAATGTCTGTAATTACCGTATTAAGCAATTACATAAATCAAAAAGATTCTATTTGTATAGATGACATTTGGGAATTGTATATGAAGATTGATTCAACAGGAATAATTGAATTATTAAATTCATTATCACTTTCAAGTTCAGAAACATTAAGAACTATTATTTTGTCGTAACTATGGCTACAATAACCCAAATAGAAATAGATGGATTCAAAGCTTTCCCAAAAAACTTCAAATTGGATTTAGGAACGGGCAGAAATCTGCTCCTATATGGTGAAAATGGCAGCGGAAAATCTTCGTTGTATTACGCTCTACATGCATTATTACAAAGCGTATTTAAAGATGATAAGGGAGCTAAGTATTTCAAACCGGGAGATACTAATGGAGGAGAGTTTATAATCAATAATGAGCATCTAATTAACATTTTTAGGTTTAATGAAGCAAAAGATAATACTTACATCCCATATGTTCGTATTACATTTGATGATGGCAAAATTTGGAGGTTAGATAATGGTGGACTATCATCAGAAAATGGAGGAAATGAAAGTGAAATTAGAATGCTAAATAAAAATTCTGCATTTATCAACCATTCATATATATCACGCTTCCGTGCTGCGAGGAATTCGGAAGAGATTGATTTATGGAATGTCTTTTACAAAGATATTCTTCCATTCCATGTTCCTGTAGGAACTGAGCAGTTTTTGGCAGATCTTTATGATGAAATTGCCTCTGAATGCAATAGTTCTCCTAAGCCTCGTACATCAAGAAGTAGTTTAAAGAATAAAATCGTTGATTTTAATAGTTACCTCGAACAATTAGTAGGAGATATAAATAAAAAGGCTAGTTCAATATATAATGATTATTTTAGACGTGTTGGAGAACATGAACTAACAATAAAGATAGCATATTATAAAAAAGAAGCACCAGAGAATATAAATAAAGACTACTATCATCTTTATTATGGCTCTGATATAACAGGTCTACTGGAACTAAACACCCCCAAAATCGGAATAGAGATAAAAAAAATGGAATATTAATATTTAAACCACAATCTCATTTTAATGAAGCAAGACTTACAGCTATTGCTTTAGCAGTAAAATTCGCTGCAATGTCTAAAACAATTTTTCAAGGTTCGTTTTTGGCTCTTGATGACATGCTTATAAGTTTAGATATGAGTAATCGTATGAAGGTCATTAACTATTTACTTGATAAAATTGCACCGGTATATAAGTTATACGTATTTACACATGATAGACTTTTTTACCATACATTAAAACGAATAATTGAAACTCAATATAAAGAATCTGAATGGATATTTGGGGGAATATATGTTAATGACTCTATTGTGCCCAATGAACCATGTTATGTACCTGATGATAAGAGAAAGATTGAAAAAATAGAAGATGCGTATAAATGTCATGACTACTTTCGTTGTGGAACTCTTCTTAGACAGGAATGTGAACGCTGTTTAAATGAGTTACTCCCAGATTCTTTCAAAGTTAAAGAAGACCATAAGACTGGAGCTAGTGTCCCAAAGAATTTAGATGAACTAATAAGGTCACTCGAAGAATTTTGTAACCATGAGCAAATTGATTATACTCCATTTAAGGATTTAAAAACGTACAAAGATTTATTCTTAAATTCTACTGCGCATAATGATATTACTTCGCCATTTTATCGGAATGAAGTCAAAATATGTAAGCAGGCTATTACATTACTTGCTCAAATAAATAGAGCGAGAACAATACAATGTAAACAAGATTTCTATTTTGAGTTTCAAACTCCAGATGGCAAAAATTGTCTTGCCTCTATGAGAAGGAGAGAACCAATCAAGTTATTAGAAAACAATGGGCAGCAACGTATTTCTTATTATAGTAAATGCGAAATCCGCAAAATAGTTGTCGATGGAGCTGATACTGTATTAAACGAAGGATTTGAATCAATAAATCAAGCGTATTCTTTTGTATGCCAAAACTATAATTGTCCTTCTAATCTAGTATTGCTAGACATATTAAAAGATCGTGATGGTTATTTTAAAGACAAAATATAATGAAGAAACTAAGTTTTGATTCGACACCGTCTGTTAAAGGTGTTTTATTTCAATTTCTTATAGCATTGGAACGATGTTTCGAAATGCAAGAAGGACAAACTGTATATATAGAAACATATGGTGATGTCTCTGTATTGGGAAATATGTCCGATAGCAAACAGTTTGAATCAAAACTTTATAAGAAAGCATTAACGGACTCTGACAAGAATGTATGGAAAAGTATTTATAATTGGATGAGAGAGGACTTCCCTATTGATACATTTAGCTCGCTTATATTATTAACTACTCAAAAAGTCCCTATAGGTTCTGCTTGGCTAAATTGGAATGGGAAGAATCCATCTGAAAGGATGGAAGTCCTTAGAAATATCAAAACGAATTTTGACTCACGTAAAAGAAAAGATAAAGATATAGCAACATACATGAATGTCATTTTTGATGCTAAAAATACGACGAGACTATCACAGATAGTAAAGATGTTATACATTGATAGCATTAGTATGGATGGAAATCAATACCATAAATCTCTTCAAGAAAAATATGGAAAGGGAATCCCCGATATACAGAAGGGGAAATATATAAACCATATGTTTGGATATATACTTAGTCCTGACATTGTTAGCCATGATTGGCAGATTACGTACAATGATTTCACAAGTGAAGCAGAAGAGATAATCAAGACATTGGTGGAAAATACAGCAGTGTTCCCTACAAAGTTAAAGTTAGCAGATATAAAGAAAAATGACTATGACGGTTATACTTTTGTAGAGAAAATCAAGGACATAAAATATGATGAAGCTATTTCTGGAGCCATTGATGACTATGTACATACTGCAAGTATGATTCAACAAGAGTTAGAAAAGTCAGAGACCAAGAAAAATTCGCTATTACAATATGAAGAGAACTTAAAGGGGAGTTATACCGCAAAATATAGGAAAGCATCAAGGAACTATGATGATGGTGAGCGAATTGCCAAATCACAAGACTTTTATGATGACATGACAGGAAGTAGTGATATAACTTTTCACACCTACAATAGTGTAGATTTATATTTTCATAATGGTATGCTACATATAATGGCTGATGAAAATGACGAATTAGTATGGTTATTAAAAAATAAAGCAAATGAGTAAGTTTATAGAAAACATATCAACATTACAAAATAATACATTTGCTCTAACTCCGTTACTAGTTTCTTTTTATAAGAACCTGAAACCAACGGATAAGAATATTCTATTGGCTTATTTTGTTCTTCCATTAGTCCTCAATAATGAGTTATTAGAAAAGATTCAGAAAATTACTACCGCGTCTAATTTGAGTAGAATAACGAGAGACAAAGATATAATGGCTGGATTTGAAGAACGCTTTTATTTCTATAAAGAGCAAACAAATATGTGTTTGCAATATGCTATTGATTGTAGATATATTGAAGTCGATAAGAATCTTACAGTAACCGTAATAAATGATAATAACAGGCCGGCAGATACTCGTTTGGACAAAAGCCTAAGGCTTGCTTCGCAGTTATCTAATATATTCACAAAGAATGTTATTAACACCTACTATGCATTTGGAATAAAAGCGCTATGAGAAGTTATATTAAATATATGGGTATTATGGATCAATATGGTAATTGTCATCATATTGATATGCATGAAGGTTTGAACATCATAACAGGGAGATCTTCAACAGGCAAAAGTGCTATAATAGAGTTGTTTGATTATTGTACGGGAAGTGCTGATAACACAATCCCTTCTGGTGTTATTACAGAAAATGCAAGCCTATACTTTGTTGTATTATACAAAAACGGCACTCAACTGGTAATAGCCCGTGAGCAAGCCGGAAGAACTAGGAAATTGTTTTTCAAAATTGAACCCCAAGTTCTGGAAATAGACAATTTGAATAGTTCTTACTTTGGCGATGAGTATTATATTGATATAAACACTTTTAAGGAAGAATTAGGCCATTTCTTCGGGATTGAGATATCAAACATGGATGATGTTGATAATAGCATAAATCGAAAAGCAGTAAAAAAAGGACATCCATCTTTTCGAAATATGATTTCATTTATGCTACAGCATCAAAACTTGGTCGCTAATAAACATTCTTTATTCTATAGATTCGATGAGAAAGAAAAGCGAGAACGAGTTATAGATGAGTTTAAAATATTCGCAGGACTTGTTGATCAGCAGTACTATACCTTATCTCAAGAATTAGAAGAATATAAGATTAAACTGGATAAGTTTCAAAATGAGAAAAACCGCTTTGAAACTAATAAGAAAGACAAGTGTACATATTTAGATGAGTTAAAAGAAGCGTATTATACTATTAGCGGGAATGAATTATTCTCAGGAATAGACAGTATGCATATGCTTGATGCGCCTCAGATTTATCTTGATAAATTAAGAGCATTGCCAATTGTGGTAAATGAAGATTCTGAGCAGTACAAAGATCAATATACAGAGTTAGTTAGAAAGAAAAACTTATTACTTGCTCAAAAAAGAGATATTACTCTTAAACTAGAAAAAGTAATATCATCTATTGAATATGCAAAGTCCTATGCAGAAACTATTGACCGATATAATCCCATTAAGGAGGCAATAAAAAGCAACTCTGAATGTCCTTTCTGTCACAACCAAAATGGTGGAATTGTAACGGAAGCAAACAAATTAACAGAAGCTATTAATTGGTTAAATTCCGAACTAAGGAAATCTCCAATGAGAATAGATTCTTTCCTGCCTAAGAAATACGAATATGAAAAAGATTTGCAGGAAATCAATCAACAAATTAGAACTATTAATAATGACATCTCAAAGATAAATGAGATTAATAAAAGCCTAGAAAACGACAGGTCTTTAGAAGAACAATCTTTGAAGATAAAACTGCAAATAGAAAATGAATTAGAATGGTCTAGGGACAAATCTATTAGTTTTGATGAAGATAAGTTCAAGGATATTAAGAAAAGAATAGAAGAAATAGAAGAGGTATTGCAAAAGACATATAATGTTGAACATAAATTGAAAGACGCCGAATCTTTCATTAATCGAACAATGAATGATATTGGTTGTAAGTTAGATTTTGAAGCATCATATCAACCTATCAACCTCTGTTTTGATATCCATACTTTTGAATTATACCACCTAAAAGATAATAATACAAAAGTGTATCTTCGATCTATGGGAAGTGGAGCCAACTGGCTATACTCTCATATTTGTCTATTTTTGGCAATACTCAAATATTTCGCGTCACTGGGTGATAAGGCTCTAGTTCCATCTATCCTATTTTTAGACCAACCTAGCCAGGTTTATTTCCCTGCAACTATTGACATCAATGAAGAAAAATTTGATGCTGAAGGTCTTAAAAAATTAGAAAACAAGTCTGCAGATGAGGATCTTAAGTCTGTAACAAATTTGTTTATACAAATAATAAATGTTATCAATTCTATAAAAGAGGATTATGGTTTTATGCCTCAAATTATAATATCCGATCATGCGGACCATCTGAATTTGGGAGAGTATGACTTCAATGATTATGTGGTAAGTAGATGGCGTGGAAAAGACCAAGGATTTGTTGATATGCTTAAAATTGAGCACTCCAAAGAAATTAAAAATAGTGATACAAAAGAAAAGAACCAATAATATGATAGAACACAACCATTGTTCCGATTCTAAAATAGTATCTGTTTGGGATATGGCGAATTCATAAATGAATAAAATTGAATAATGGTAGTTGATAGAAAAATATCGAGATATGTAAATAATATTAAATTGAAGATTTACTTATATGCAAGCATTAAAATCACTAGGGGAACTTACATATCGTTCTAATATTGAGGTCTATAGATGTGACGAGAAATATATTATAGTATATGATGATCACAGATGTATATTAAATGTGCTATTTGAAGCGTTCAAACTTGGGATGTTTGACAATTGTCCAAATATAATATATTTTGATCGCCATGATGATGCATGTAATCCGCAAATTAAAAAGAGCGAACTGCTTAAGCGTTGGGGCGTAACGGAATTAAAAGATGTTTCCAGTCCTAACTTCTGGTCTTTTGTTGAATTTGATTTAGGATATTTGGATGATGATTGGCTGTTAGCGGGTATGGAATTGGGGTTGATAAACAACTCTGTAGTGATTGGTCAGCAAGATAATAGCAATATTCGTGCTTTAAACAATCATTTCGTTTCAACAGATGGGAAAACACATGAATTATATTCAATAAACCATCTAAATACGTCACTTGGCTGTAGAGGTTGTCTTGGTGACAATGTTATTAAAGAACCTTACTATACTGCCGTAAGGAATATTTTTGAATATAATCAGCCTCCATATGGGAGATATAATAAATTTTCAAAGGACGCAACAATTCCATTTATTTTAGATTTCGATTTAGATTGTTTTACGACTGAATGCGAAGAGAAAATATATGCTTGGCCAGAAACTATTTTTAGAAGAATGTACTATGAACATGATGAGGTGCGATTCTTCCTGAGAGAAATAGTTTCTCGTTGCCAATTTATTACAATATGTAGAGAGCCTGGTTGTTGTGGTGGCCTTGGTGAATCGAATAAAATATTAGAATATCTTGACCGATATTTGTTCGAAGGAAATCTTGGCACGATGCCTATAATATAATTTACTGATAGTTATCCATTAAACAATATTCACTTATGACCGAAACCAACCGCATAGAATATAAAAGAGAATTGACTCCTGAACTTGATATTGAGAAGGAGGTTGTGGCGTTCCTTAACTACAAGGAGGGCGGATACATCTATATCGGCATTGATAAGGATGGTTCAACTGTGGGAGTAAACGATGTAGATGATTGTATGCTGAGATTGAAAGACCGAATCAAGCACAATATTTCACCTTCTGCTATGGGATTGTTTGATATTGCAGAAGAGCAGAAAGATGGGCGCAGCATTATCAAAGTTACGGTCGCAAGTGGTATAGAAAAACCATATTTCAAAACAAAGTATGGTATGACTCCACGAGGTGCATTTATGCGAGTAGGAACATCGGCAGAGCCTATGCCACAAGAGCAGATTGATCGCTTGTTTGCTATGCGCACACGCAATTCTATCGGTCGCATTGTATCCAACCGTCAGGATTTGAGTTTCGAGCAGTTGCGTATCTATTATGATGAACGAGGGAAGAGGCTCAATGATAATTTCAAGCGCACATTGGAGTTGCTTACAGATGATGGCAAGTACAATTATGTGGCTTATCTGTTGGCTGATGAGAATGGCAATTCAATCAAGGTGGCTAAGTATTCAAGCCTTGACCGTTGCGATTTGGTGGAGAATAACGAGTATGGATATTGCTCTCTTATCAAAGCGACCAAGAGTGTATTATCAAAGTTGGATATTGAGAACAAGGTGGCGGCAACGATAACCCCAATGGAGCGTATTGAAACGCCATTGTGGAATAAGGTTGCTTTGCGCGAAGCGGTTATCAATGCAATAGTGCATAATGACTACTCATTTGAAGTTCCACCCAAGTTTGAGATATTCCCTGACAGACTTGAAATAACCTCTGCAGGTCGTTTGCCTGAATCGCTCACTAAAGAGGAATTCTTCAATGGCATATCAATACCTCGCAACAAGGAACTGATGCGTATCTATCGCGATGTGGAATTGGTAGAGTCATTAGGCTCTGGTATTCCTCGTATTCTGCGAGCATATGGTGAAGATTGCTTCAAGTTTACAGATAACTTTATCCGTATTACTTTGCCTATTAGTGTTCAAGATGGCACCCAGTCAGCACCCAGTCAGCAAGTAGGTGTACAAGTTAGTGAACAAGTTAAAATGCTGATACATAGTATAAGTAGCAAGGAATTGTCTGTTGATGAGATATTGGAAGTGTACAAGCTACTTTACAAGCAAGTGTATAAGTCAAAATGGTATTTTAAGAAACACACCATTCAACCCGCTATGATTGAGGGCTATGTAAAGATGACATATCCTGATAGTCCGAATCACCCTAAACAGAGATATCGTCTTACAACAAAAGGTTTGAGATTGTTAGATTCTCTCAAACATAACAAATAGATTATATGTATACTGAAGAAGAAGAGTACGAAGAATACAAGAGTTGGCGAGAGGATATAGAGTTTATGGATAGATATATGGATACGCTTGACAGTCTATTGGATGAAGAAATTGAGATACATAATCAATCATCAGATGACAATGAAAGAAGAAAATAAAATAATACTATATCAAGACGATAACGAAATTACCCGTGTGTCAGTACGCTTTGCTGATGAGGATTTGTGGTTAACGCAAAATCAATTAGCGGATATATATCAGACAACACAGCAAAATATTGCTTTGCATATTAAAAATATATATGCCGATGGCGAGCTGAATGATTCAACTCACAAGGATTTCTTGTTAGTTCGTCAGGAGGGTAATCGCCAAGTACAGCGTAATATTGTTCACTACAATCTCGATATGATTATCGCTCTCGGTTATCGTGTGCAGTCGCAGGTGGCTACTCGTTTCCGTCGTTGGGCTACCCAACGACTACATGAGTATATCCAAAAGGGCTTTGCTATGGATGATGAGCGTTTGAAGCAGGGGGGCAATCGCTATTTCCGAGAGCTGTTGCAACGCATTAGAGACATTCGTAGCAGTGAACGCAACTTCTACCAACAGGTGACAGATATTTATGCCACAGCGACCGATTACGATCCTCGCAGTGAAATGACAAAGATGTTTTTTGCTACGGTGCAGAATAAACTTCATTATGCCGTTCACGAGAACACTGCTGCCGAGGTTATATACAATCGTGTAGATAATGAAAAGCCTTTTGTAGGTATGACAAACTTCAAGGGCGACTATGTTACCAAAGATGATGTGAAGATTGCAAAGAACTATTTATCGGAGATTGAACTGCAACGTTTGAATCTGCTTGTTTCGGGTTTCTTGGATTTTGCAGAGTTCCAGGCTTTGGAAATGAATCCGATGACAATGAAAGATTGGATTGAGGCTCTTGACGGTCAGATTGTTGCCCACAAACGCAAAGTTTTGATTGGCAAAGGCAATGTTTCACATCAACAAGCAATAGCCAAAGCCGAAAAAGAGTTTGAGATATACCGCAAACGAGAGATGGATTTACTCGAAAGCGATTTCGATAGGGAAATAAAAAAGTTGAAAGAAAAGTAGAAGTTTACTCAACCTATCATATAATATATAAAAAACGGCATATTTCGTATATTTTATGATGTGTTGATGATCTGATGAACATTTAACGAAGATTTATTGTTTTCTTAAAAAACTTGATAGTATGAATAATTCTGTAATAGATGTTGCTTTCATTGCAGCAAAGGTAGCAGCAATAAAGAATGAAAAGGCCAGAATGATTATTGGTGGCGCTTCTTTGGTATATAATGTGGCGCAAATAGCCCGTTTCCGCTCTATGATTGTAGAGTTATCTCAAATATGCAATTACATTGTATCCAAAGCTCAGATTATAGGCTCTTACACACAAGAAGAATATAATCTTGCTGTTGAATGCCAACGACAAATTGAAGAGTGCCATCAGCAGATAGCTAAGCACGGAGCAATGACAGTTATAGATGGTATATCTTTGCTAATAGATGCCTTTAACAATCTTAACAGAAGATAGGACAGGGATTTCGAACTAATTTCGAACTAAAGTGGAGCAAAATATCAGTACATTTGCTTGTATTTCAAAATAAAGCACTACCTTTGCGTCAAAGTAGGAACTCGACTCTGCGAGACACTGCAGAATGGTGCAGAAATTAGGTGGAGCAATAGCGGGAGATTACGTTTGGAGTATTTCTTTAATGCGAAGATATAGAGCTATTTAGAAAAGAAACTCATTTTCTGGTGGTACCACGAAACCGAATTAGAAAATTTTCTAATTCGGTTTTTTATTTGCATACGCAGCATACATTATTTTATCGCGGCGAAAAATTTGGATATTTTCATAATTATTTCGTACCTTTATCCTAAATTACGGAATGTTTTGAATAGACGTATGGCGCACGAATATGAACACAGACTGATGCAGCGGATCTCAGAAGGCGATGAAAAAGCCTTTCGCGAACTGTTCGAGTCATACTATCCCAAAGTGCGTGCATTCGTGGACTGCATTGTCAAAGAGAGCGATACGGCGGAAGACATCGCGCAGGACATATTCGCCAAGATTTGGGAACGACGCGAAATTTTCTGGGGGGGGGAAGTACAGTCGTTCGGCGGCTACATATATAAAATGGCGCGCAATGCGGCACTCAACCATATCCGCCGAACGGTAAATATCAATCTCGCCCAGATTCCGCAAATCGAAGAAAAGGTCGGCGACGAATCTTTCGAGGACGAATACTACGCCCGCGAAAAGGAGTTGTTCATCCGTCTCGTCGTATGCCGGATGCCCGAGCAGCGCAGGCGCATATTCGAGATGAGCCGCTATCTCGGGCTCGACAACCAGACAATCGCCGACACGCTCCACATCTCCAAAAAGACGGTCGAAAATCATCTGACGCTCGCCCTCAAAGAGTTGCGCAACGCACTCGCCGTGTTCTCGGTGTTCTTCTTCATCGGACAATAACAAATACTTTAACGACCTTAAAGACCTTTACGACTTTAAGGTCATTTTTTTGATTCTGCATTGGGTGTAACGGGCTTCCGATGTGTCTTTATAGTAAAATGAAGAAACATCGCGATGTCAAGAATCAAACAAATCATCGACTCCTACATGGGTCGTCATCAAACCGAAGCCGTACGTAAAGAGTTCGCCGAATGGCTCGAAGCACCGCAGGACGCGCATGAGAAGCAGCGCACGATGCAGAACTACTGGGACGCACTCGAAGCCGAGATGCCGCAACGGCAAATCGCCGACGCATACTCGTCCACAGCCGAACGCATCCGCAGGCGCAATTCGCTGCGCCCGCACCGCTCCGTCTTCGCACGCATTTCACGCGTCGCCGCCGTCGTCGCGCTGCCCGTAATGGCTGCCGCACTCACCTACTCCGTCATCTCCCGCACATTCGTGCCGAAGACCGACTGGCAGGAGGTCTACGCCCCTTACGGCGAAACGCGCAACGTCATACTTGCCGACGGTTCGCACATCACGCTCAATTCGGGCAGCCGTCTGATATATCCCGACAAATTCTCGGGCGACGAACGCCACGTATTCCTCGCGGGCGAAGCCTTCGCCGACATCGCGAAGGACGCCGAACACAAGTTCATCCTCTCGGCTGGCGATATCGACATCACAGTCCACGGAACCGAATTCAACGTCCGCTCTTATACCGACGACAGCGAAGTCGAGGTAGCCCTCATCTCCGGTTCGATAGACATGACCACGAAGAATCTCGCCGTAAACCGCAGCATCCGCATGATGCCTGGCGACATGGCGAAACTCGACAAGCGCACGGGCGAAATCGCATCCATACGATTCCCGAACGGCACATTCGACCACGTAACAAGCGGCAACAACCTCACATTCATCAATTCGCGTCTGTGCGACATCGCCGCCCAACTCGAACGCATCTTCGATGTCAAAATCATAATCGACAGCGACACCCTCGCCGACGAACGGTACTATTCGGCATTCGTAAACAACGAATCGCTCGACGACATTCTCGCAGCATGGCAGTTGAACGACAACGTCCGGCGCCGTCGCGAAGGCAATACGATACATTTATACAAATCCCCAAAATAACCTTAAACCAGAGAAATAAACCGAGTACAAACACACCCGATTCCATTTCCGCGCCGAAAACATGTCGTCCGGAAATCAAAGCGCAAATCCAAGATTAAACCTAACTAAAAACTTAAACTCAATGAAACAGAATCTACTTTCAGGTTTCACCCGCAGGCTGTTCGTCATTTGCGTTACGGCTTGCGTCGCGCTTACCGTCCCTCTGACGGCATCGGCGCAGAAAGTCAGTCTGAAATTGCAGAATTCCACTGTGCAGCAGGCGGTACTCGCCTTGCGGCAGCAGGGATACTCGATTTCGGTCAAGGCAAACGACGTCAAGATGGACGCTCCGGTATCCATCGACGCCCGCAACGAGGAGTTGCAGAATATCGTGGACGAAATCTTCGCCGGACAGAACGTCAAATGCACCATCAACGGCAAGAGCATTCTCGTCGCCAAGAGCACCAAGAGCAATCCTCAGGTCACATCCTCGCGCAATGTCCGCGTAAACGGACACGTCAAGGACGCGTCGGGACAGCCGCTGCTCGGCGTTACCGTATTCGTCGAAGGTACGACTTCGGGCGCGACCACCGACGCGAGCGGTGCATACCAGATAGACGCGCGTTCGGGCGACATGCTCATATTCTCCTACCTCGGCTACTCCGAGCGCAAGGAGGCTGTCGGCAGCCGTTCGGTTATCGACGTTACGATGACAGAGCAGGCTACCTCCATGGATGAAGTTGTCGTAGTCGGTTACGGTACGCAGTCGCGCCGTTCGCTGACCACCTCAATCTCCAAAATCGACGGTTCGGCACTCTTCGACGCTCCGGTTTCGTCGGTCGGCGAGGCTCTGAAAGGCAAGGTTTCGGGTCTGCGCGTCGCAACCAACAATACCGTGTCGGGCGAGGCTCCGCGATTCCTCATCCGAGGCGGTTCGTCGGTGAACCTCAGCAATGACCCTATCGTAATCGTGGACGGTATCACCCGCGACATGAACGACATCAACCCTAACGACATCGAGTCAATCGAAGTGTTGAAGGATGCCGCTTCGGCAGGTATCTACGGTGCGCGTGCATCCAACGGTGTAATCCTCGTAACGACCAAGAAAGGTTCGTCGAACAAGGCTCCGGAGATTATCTTCGACGCCCAGATAGGCTGGTCGTCGCCTGCCCGCAAATGGGATTTGATGAATTCCCGCGAGTTCATCGGCTTCGTCCGCCCTGCCGCTGCCGAAGGTCCTAACGCCACGGCGATTCTGACGGGAGCCAATGCCGCAGGTACGGGCAACACGCTCTCCAACTCGACCTACACCACCCGCTATCTCGACTACGGACAGCCTGTCCCTGCCGGATACCAGTGGATGTACGACCCGCTCGACGCCAACAAGGTAATCATCTTCACCGACCGCGACTATCAGGGCGACTGGTTCTCCAACGCACTTTGGCACAAGGAGTACGTCGGTGTGAACGGCGGTACCAAGAACATGAAGTACGCCGCTTCGGTAAGTTATCTGGGCGACGACGGCGTCATCGCGATGAGCAGTTACAACATCTTCACTATGCACGGCAACACGTCGTTCAAAATCACCAAGAATCTCGAAGCGTCGACCACGTTCGACCTGTCGCGCTCCAAGAAGCATCCGCTTATCGGCAACTACTTCAACGCTATCGGTCGAGGTATCATGATGGCTCCTACGCACCGCGATTTCGACGACGAAGGACACTGGATTACCGGCGGCAACAACAAGAACCAGCAGACCGCCGCATTCTACGAGCGTTTCTACGACCGCGAGATGGCGACGACCCGCATGACCGGTAATTTCAATCTCAAATGGACCATCACCAAGGGTCTGACCGCAACTGCACAATACGCCATCTTCGACGAGAACTACCGCGGAAGTTACTATGCACACGGTGCCGACGGCGACACGCCGAACTTCGTTTCGACGACCCGTTCGACGACCGAAACCCGCACGCAGACCACCCGCGACTCTTTCACGGCGTTCCTCAACTACAACCGCACGTTCGCCGAGAAACACCATATCAACATCACCGCCGGTTACGACTACATGATGCAGCGTTACTGGTATCTGACCGCAGCATCCACCGGCTCGCCGTCGGACAAGGTGCCTATCATCGATTCGGGTACGTCGTTCACGGCAAGCAACAAGGATGAAAAACAGGCACTCATCTCTTACTTCGGTCGTGTGAACTACGACTACGGAGGTCGCTACATCCTGTCGGGTACGTTCCGCGCCGACGGTTCGTCCAAGTTCGCCAAAGGCAATCAGTGGGGCTACTTCCCTGCCGGTTCGTTCGCGTGGGTAATCTCCGAGGAGCCGTTCTGGGACGTGTCGAAGACCAAGATGAACACTTTCAAACTCCGTGCATCCTACGGTCAGACTGGTAACAACGGAATCGGTCTCTACGACACCTACGGTGCATTCTCGACCGGAGTCTACACCGGACATCCGACCCTGCTGCCTTCCACCATGCAGAATGCGGGCATGAAATGGGAGACCACGACGCAGTTGGACATCGGTCTCGACATGGGATTCTTCAACGACCGTCTGCGCTTCGTATTGGATTACTACAACAAGCGCACCGACAACATGCTGTTTTCCATCACGCTGCCGGATACGGGTTCGCTCGGTTCGGTCAAGGCGAATGTCGGAAGCGCACGCTTCTACGGATTCGAAGTCGAGTTGAATTCGGTGAACATCCAGAAGAAGAACTTCACATGGACGACGAGCATCACCTACTCCTACAACAAGAACCGCGTCCTCAAACTGCCTGACGAGTACAAGTACACCGACATCAACGGCAAGACCGCATGGCGAATCGGCGGCTACACGATGAGCGAGAGCGGATACCGTTTCGGCGGTACGGCTGTCGGCGAGTCGCTCGGACGCATCTACGGCTACAAGATTTCGCACATCATCCAGACCGAAGCCGAGGCTGACGCCGCTCTCTACGACACGCAGTCGCACGGTTACCGCCGCAGCGACGGACAGTCCATCACCGGTCGCAAGGACGCCGGCGACTACGAGTGGCGCAACCGTCCGGGTTCGAAGCGCATGGCTGACGGCAGAGAGCAAATCGACGCCGAGGATATGTACGAACTCGGCAACGTGATGCCGCACTCGGTCGGCGGTTTCAACAACACCTTCCGCTACAAGGGTCTGACCGTTTCGATTTACTTCGACTTCGCACTCGGACACTCGATTTACAACTACATGAAGTCGCGTATGATGCAGAACACTCTCGGAAACTGCAACGCCAATATCGACAAGATGGTCTACGACTGCTGGACACACCCGGGCGACAAGAGCGCGAAATACGCCCGCTTCTTCCCGAACGACCCTGACTTCGGTAACCGCAACTTCTCGCGCTGCTCCGATTTCAACGTCGAGCGTGCCGACTATCTCTGCCTGCGCGACGTATCGATATTCTACGACCTGCCGGAGAAGTGGACCCGCAAAATCGGCATCAAGAAGATTACCGTCGGCGTAACGGGCAACACGCTCTGCTACTGGACTGCCGTCAGCGGCTCCATCAGCCCTGAAACCGGTATGGGTACGGGTTCGAGCGACAGCATGTACACGAGCGTATCGACCGGTGCCAACGACAATTCGAGCATCGCTCCGCCGACACGCAAGGTACTGTTCAACGTAAAGATTACATTCTGATCGAAACGAGTATAACATTCATTAAACGAAAACAGATATGAAATACAAATATATAATCGGTGCCATTTTGCTGGGTGTGGCTGCGACGTCGTGCCACGGCGATTTGGACATCATGCAGGATAACAGACTTTCTGCAAGCAACATGTGGCAGGACGCATCCGACGTTACCACCTCGACCGACGGTATCTACGAGCGTATGCGCGCCAATTTCGTGCAGGCGGAAGTCAACGTATTCTACTGGGGCGAGGCCCGTGTCGGCAACTACATGTGGGGTCCGAGCCTCATCCACCGTGTACAGAACGGTAACATGATAGACGTGCGCATGAGTACCATGAGCGCATCGACCTCTTCGGCTTCGTGGTCGGCACTCTACACGACCATCGACCAGGCGAACGCCGTACTCAAATACGCTCCGCGAGTTCCGATGACCGACGCCGAACGCGGCTACGCCATAGGTCAGGCAGCGTTCGCCCGCGCATACTGCTACTTCTGGGCAGCCCGTCTCTGGGGCGACGTGCCTTTGGTAACCGTCCCTATCGAATCGGTAAGCCAGCCGGAGACCTATCCGGTGCGTGCGCCGAAAGCGAATGTCTATACGCAGATAGGTGCGGACATCCAGACCGCGCTCGACAACGCGCAGTATCTTGGCAACGACAAATACTTCGCCACCAAGGATGCCGTGAACATGCTCAAAGCAGAATACGCGTTGTGGATGTATTCGACGCAGAAAGGCGGCGACACCTGTCTCGACATGGCGGAAGAGGCTCTGACCGCCATAGGCATCACGCCGGGCAGACTGCTGTCGAAATACGGCGACGTCTTCTCGCGCACCAACAAGCGCAACAACGAGGTCATCTTCGCATTGAGCAACAGACAGGACGAGAAACTCGTCGGCGGATATTACCAGTATTTCTACATGCCGAACACCGACGTGGCATCGCAGTATCAGCAGAAGCCGGTGCCTATCAACGCGACCCAGTGGTGGAGTTACTCGCAGAACTTCGTCGACATTCTGCGCGCGAGCAAGAAGAACAACGGCGACAGCCGCGTGGACTGCAACCTCGGCGACGGCAACTACGGCGCAGCGGGACAGAATCTGACTTGGCCCAACAAGTTCCTCGGCGACATGTCGGGAGCAATCACCGTTCTCGACAGCGACCTGCTGTACTACCGCTACGCGCAGGCAGTCATGATGGACGCCGAATTGAAATACTACAAGAAAGACTACAAGGGCGCACTCGCATCGCTCAACATCATCGCCAAGCGCGCCTACGGCAAGGACAATTTCTACACCGACGAATCGCGCAATGCGGTTTTGCAGGCGATTACGGACGAGTATTTCCTCGAATTCCCTGCCGAGGGCGTAATCTGGTGGGCATTGATTCGCCTCGACAAGATTTGGGACTACAATCCCGAGTTGAAGGAGAAGCAGGCATTGAATCCTAATATCCTGCTGTGGCCTATCACCGCATCGGCACGCAACAAGAACAACAAACTCACCCAGACCGAGGGTTGGAGTTAGCAGCACGCTTTCGATGTACAACAAAAAACTTGAAACAATGAAAAGTATAAAATATTTCAAATACATAATGCTCTCGGCAGCGGTCGTGTTCGCCGCATCGTGCGAAAAGGACGATACGAAGGACGTGGACACGACGACACGCATCGGCTTGTCGCCGGAGCAGGAGAACTTCGCCGCCAACGGTACGACCGAGTCGGGCGAGGAGAGTTTCGTGGGTATCGTAACCGTCGTTCACGGCGACAAGGTGAACAAAATCGCGTGGGATGCCGCAATCGTCGAGCAGGTCGCATGGGCGAGCGTCGAGAAGACCGTCGTTACGTCCAACTTCAAGGAGACATTCAACGGCAACGTTCATCAGATTCAGGAGACCGGCATCGAGGTGAAGGCTGAACCGAACACCGAATACAAGCGTTCGTTCACCGTCGAAATCCGCACTGCCGACGGCACCGTCGCTCCGTTCGTATTCACCCAGTTGGGCGAAAAGGCTGATGCAGCCGTCTCGACCACGACCAAGGACGTCGAAATCATCGCCAAGGGCGGTTCGGAGGAGATTGCCTACACCACCAACATGGGCGACGTCTACGACTTCGCAGTCAAGTACGGCGAGGAGAGCAGCGACTGGCTCTCATGGTCGGCAACCGAAGCGGGCAAGGTAACGCTCACCGCCTCGGAGTGGACCAACAAGGAGAGCGTCCGCACCGCTACGTTCACGATTATCGTCGGAACCGACGCGACGAGCAAGGCTTCGGTCGACATTCCGGTCGTTCAGTTGGCAGCCGACGAGTACTACTACATGTACGGTGCATCGTGCAACGGTCTCGCAATCGAAAATGCAATCCAACTCGAAAAGAAGAGTCAGGGCATCTACTCGGGCGAAACCTACTTCATGGTTTCCGCCGACGGCAAGAACCCTATAATCCTCAACCGCGACTCGCGCATCCTCGGCTACCCTTGCTTCGCACTGGCTGCCGACGGCACGATTGCCGAGATTGCATCCGCCGACGCGGCACTGCCTGCCGGACCTGCAATCGACATCGACGGACGCCGCCGAGTTACGGTGAACATGACCGAGCGTACATGGTCGTGGGAGCGCATCTCGACGCCGAACGCCATGCCAGACAGCGAACTCGCCAACTACAAGACCAAGGCGTTCATCGCCCGCGACGGTTCGATGAAGACATGGATGGTAGAAAACGTACGCTGGGACGGTGGAGGAATTATTCCGAAACTCGGTTCCAAGTCGGTTCTAACCTCCCCTAACAGCAACGGTACGACCCAATATGCCAACGATGCCGCCCTCCCTCAAAGTTGGGACGATACAGCTCACCTCAAACTCGAATACGAGGAGGAGGAAATCGGCGGACAACTGAAAGGCGATGACACATACGGACGACTGTATTGTTTCAGCGAAATGCTTACGGGTACACCTCGCTGGGGCTTGGACAACAGCATTAACCAGACTCTTCCTGACGGATGGCAGGTTGGCAAAGAAATAACCGATGCCGTAGGCAACCGGATTATGCTCGAATACATCGTCAATTACAACTCGTCGTCCAAACGCACCGATTTCTCCGGCGACAATGCGGCTGATGAAACTGAGCATCCTATGCTTACGATGCAGGTTCAGGGTATCTGCCCTTACGGCTGGCATATAGCCAATGCAAGCGATTATCTCGACCTCGCATGGGCAATGTGTCAGGCATCCAAAGGCGACACTTACGAGATTCTCGAATCGCAGGTAAACTACAAGACGTTCTCCAATGTCGGAACAGGAGCGACCGGCGGTCAGGTATCCGACAGAGGTATCGGCTATCTCGCATGCTGGTTCCGCAACAAGCAGTACTGGCAGCACGAGAAGTGTCTGATTGCCGATGGTGCCGACGATTTCGGATTCAACCTCTATCCGCTCGGATTCCGTTACATGAAATCGGGTTATCAGCGAGGCAACATGCGCGCCCAGACATGGGTTCCGTTGTACTACAATGCCAAACGTGTATACCGTATAAATGTAGCAATCAAAGATGCGGCATCACCGCTTATCGAAATGACATATGTCGATAACGGAAACGGAGTATTGCCATTCCGCTGCGTAAAGAACTATAAAAAATAAACCTACGGGAGTCGCAGGTGCGGGGCGGAAAGTCCCGCACCGACGACGACCGGCAAAACGACACCAAAATGATTAAGAAAGTATCGATACTGTTAATGGTCGCCGCAACGGCAGTATTCGCTGCAAGTTGCGAAAAAGACAACTGGCCCGACCAGCCGGATTGGAGTACAATCACGCCGCCCGACCAGCCTGCCGGTCCGAGCGAGAAGCCTTCGGAGTGCGACAATATCGTCGTCGCCCACCGCGGAGGCTCGTCCGAATGCGGACAGCCCGACAACTCCATCGCATCGCTGACCTACGCCATGGAACTCGGCTGCTACGGCTCGGAGTGCGACATCTATTGGACCAAGGACGACAACGTCATCGTCGCCCATGCCGACTCTCAGTGCTGCATCAACGGCTATCACCCGTGGGAGGCTACTCTCGCCGAAATCCGCAAGGCGGGCAACCTCAAAAACGGCGAACTGATACCGACGCTCGAAGAGTACATCGACAAGGTAATGGAGAAAAACCCGAAAACCGGTGAAGCATACTGCACCCGTCTGTGGCTCGACATCAAGAACATCACCGTGCCGTCGACCCTGACGCAGTATCCTATCGCCGCCACCCGCCGCGCATGCGAAATCATCGCGGAGAAGAAGGCGCAGAACTTCGTCGAGTTCATCTGCACGGGCAACGCCACCGTCATGGCGTCGGCATTCACCTACGCCAACGCAGCAGGAGTCAATATCGGCTGGATGGCTAACCGCGCTGTGAACGAATACACGTCGCGAGGCTACACGTGGGCGAACATCTCCATCGATTACATGAACGACGGCACGCACACCGGCGCACGCACAATCAAGGAGTTCACCGACAAGGGTGTCGCATTCAGCGTATACGGAATCAATTCCGATACGGACATGAACTATTACTCCAACCAGTCGTCCAACTTGAAGGGCATAAGTTCGGACTATCCGAGAAAACTCCTCGGAAAAATGGGTAAAAGATAACCGCGCAAATTTTTCGGAAAATGGTTAAATAGGTTATTATTATGTTTGTTGGTAAGGTCTGACTATCCGTCCGACCATGCGCGGAGCAGCAATTTACGCATTATGGATGCAATCCGACATCTTTGCGCAGATTGCTGCAACCGCGTGGAATAGGCGGAACGGACGATACCGGCGGACAGGCAAACGTAACACCATACTAAAACTTCATATATCATGGACAAAAAATTCATCAAAGGAAGGCGCAGCGCATACGTGTCGCCGTCGGTCAGAACCTGCAAATGCGTAACCGAACGCGGCTTTGCGCAATCATCCGATTTCAACGACCTCGATTTCGAAAATCGCGATGAAGAGTAATTAAACCTTTTCGTTAAGCCGAGCGCAGGATTCGTCATTCTGAACCGACGTTCGCAGCGCGTGCAGAGACTGCTTGCAGGCTATGCCGAGCAAGGAGGAGGAAGACAAAGTCAGCGGAACCGAAGGTGCAGCGAAGAATCTTTTTAAGATGTTTCGCTTTGCTCAACATGACGAATCGGAACTGGGTCGAGGCAGGAAAAGGGACATGAAAACAAACCGAAAAAACGTTACGACAATGAAAAAGATTTTATTTGCAGCAACGGCAGCCGCCATGTTGATAGGCTGCTCGAAAGACATTACGACGGATGCCGCAATCGACAACGGCGGCTCCGACATCAACTATTACGGAGGAATCGCGGTCGAAGCCTCGGCGGGCGATGCCACCCGCGTTACCGTCGACGGCGACACCGCATCGGCAACGAGCCGCATGGCTTGGGAAGCCGGCGACGAAATCACCATCGCCTACGACGGCAAGACCTACTTCTACATCGCACAGAACGCAGGCGCGACCTCGGCTTTCGCGCCGAAAGACGCCCAGAATGCAATCGCGGCTATCGACCCTGCGCAGGAGGTTGCGGCATACTACAATGTAGCGTCGGTGGATGCGGCGACCAAAACCGCGAAATTCGACATCGCAGCCGAGCAGCACGAGGGCGAACCGTCGAACAAACTGCCGCTTTACGCATACGACGCTTCGGCGAAATATGCCGACGGCAAACTGGTTCTCAAAATGAATCCGCTCGCTTCGATTGTGGAGTTCGAGGTGAAGTCGTCGGGCGACTGGCATGCCGACGCGCTTTCGGTTGCTCCGTCCGCACGCGCGGCATTCGAGGGATACACGAGCATCGCCGGCGCGAAAATCGACCCTCGCACGGGCGAAACCGACATCACCGAGGCGACCGCATCGAAATCGGCTGTTAAGGTCGTATTCGGCGCGGCGAAGAATTTCAACGGCTCGGCAAACGTTCAGGTCGTTGTCGGCGCAGCGCGTTTCGGCGGCGTACCGGAAACGGTAGACGGCGCACCGGCACCGGTTTATGCCGGCGGAGCGGTAGTGAAACTCTACAAGAACGGTCGCGAGAACTTCCGCCGCACGATATGGAAGGCGGAGGAGAAACTCGTCGACGTCTCGACCGCCCGCAAACACATCTACCAGCCGCTTGCCGACATCCTCGCAGGTCATAAAAACGGAATCTCGACCGCCGACGACATGAAGGCGTTCGCCGACGAAATCAACAATGCTGCGGAGACGTTCCCTGTCGGCACGGGCTTCTGCAACGAAGACGGCGTTGTCGTCCTCAACAACGACATCGACCTTTCGGAATACGACGGTTGGACGGCAATCGGATACGACGATTCCGACGACGGCAAGGAACTCAACGGCGTCGAACTCTGCTTCGCGGGTTCGTTCGACGGCAAGGGACGCACCGTTTCGGGATTGAGCATCGTGCAGGATGCCGAGTCCTCCCCTATCCAATACGTCGATGCAGCCGGCAACGTGCAGATAGTTTACAGCAACAATGCGGGATTGTTCGGCTCGATAGGCGGCGATGCGGAAATCGCAAACCTTACAGTAAATGGTGCGATTGTCGATAAATACACCGACCCTGACGTCAAATGGTCTTACGTCGCAGGAGTTGTCGGACAGATGTACGGCGGCACGGTGCGCAACTGCACGAGCGAGGTAGCCATCACCTCCGGCGAAGCCGGTTCGGCAACGCAGATATGCGCCGGCGGAATAGTCGGTTACACACGCCAGAATGCGACGATAGACGGATGCGTCAACAAGGGTTCCATTTCGATAGGAGCGGTAACGGGACAGACATTCGCAGCCGGCATATCGGGCAAAGTCGGTCTCTCGAAAAAGGGTACCGCCGACGGCATTAAAATCGACGGCTGCACCAACTACGGCAAGATTTCTACCGTAACCGCATCGACCGGTTGGAGTTACATCGGAGGTATCGCAGCCGCACTCTACGGCGGCACGAACGTCGCCGAGAGCGCAGGTTACGGAGCGACCATAACCGACTGCGCCAACGAGGGTATCGTCGTAATCAAGGGCGAAACCAAATCGAAACACCGCGGCGGCGGCATCGTCGGACTGCTCAACCGTTCGGCAGTATTCAACTCCACGAACAACGGTGTCATCGCCATTGACCGCACATCGCAGGTATCCGAACATATCGGCGGCATCGTCGGATTTTCGGAAAACAGCAAATCGGCGATAGAGTCGTGCAACAATTTCGGAACTGTATGCTGCGCCCGCAAGACCACATACGAAACAGGTGCGGTAACCGGTAACATCTATGTTTCGCTCGGCGGAATCCTCGGCAGCGGCGGCGGTGCTAAAACGACCGTGGACAACTGCATTGCGGCAGGCGACATCCTTATGGCGGCAGCCGACTGCGACCACGAGTACCGCGGTGCGGTGAGCAGCACTCCGACCAACGGTCTTATAATCAGCAACTGTAAAGTAGGCGGCAGAATCGGAGTAGTAGCAGCAGGCTCGACAACCTTCGCAGCCGACGAAACGGCGACTTTCGCGCTCAACGAAACCGAGGGCGACGCATATAACTGGGAGAAATGGATAATCGGTTACAACCGCACTCCGACCTACTCCAACAACTCGTTCTACGCGGGCAGATAGACGACACCCGCCGCACAAACACACACCGAAACGGCATCCGCGGAATGCGGATGCCGTTTTTTTCGCAAAATCGAAATTCTTTTGCTTTTGCGCTCGCTTATTCGTATCTTCGCATCATGGCAAACGAAAACATCGAATCGCATCCGCTCGAACCGTTTCTTCCGCATAACGCGAAAATACTTATGCTCGGCAGTTTCCCGCCCAAGCGGGAACGGTGGTCGATGGAGTTCTTCTACCCCAACTTCAACAACGACATGTGGCGCATAATCGGGCTGCTCTTCTTCGGCGACCGCTCGCATTTCGTCCGCACCGACGCCAAGAGGTTCGACCGCGAAAAGATAGCCTGTTTCTGCCGCGAAAAAGGCATCGCGCTGTTCGATACCGCCGCGGAGGTGCGCCGGTTGAAGGACAACGCCTCGGACGCATTTCTCGAAATCGTCGCGCCGACCGACATCGCCGCCCTGCTCGAACGCATTCCCGAATGCCGCGCGATAGTCGCGACGGGACAGAAAGCCGCCGAAACGCTGGCGGCAGGGTTCGGATGCGGAGTACCGCCGGTAGGAGGATGCGCGAATACGGAGTTCGCTGGACGGAGCATCGCATTCTACCGTATGCCGTCGTCGTCGCGGGCATATCCGCTGTCGCTCGACCGCAAGGCGGAGGCTTACGGCAGGATGTTCGCCGCCGAGAAACTGTTACAACGAAACTAAACCCCTAAAAATTCACTCGATATGAAACTGAAATCATTAAAACTCGCCGCCGTGCTGTTCGCAGGATTCGCAACCGCGTCATGCAGCACCGACGACACTGCCGACACGGTCGGTATCGGCGAAAAAGGCTTCTCGTTCCGCGTCGAAGCGGATTCGCGCGCCACGCTCGACGGCAGACACATCGTCTGGGAGAGCGGCGACGCAATCGCCCTGGCACTCGAAGCCGACGGTTCCGACGAAACCGCCGTCTACGGGCAGCCGTTCACGCACACGGGCAGCAACGTATTCGCGAACGCCGACATGCAGCCCGACGCATCGAAGACATACCGCTTCTTCGCGATATATCCCTACTCCGACACGTCGTCCAACGCCGTATACACCGAAAAATACGAGACCGAAAGCAGACGTCTGCTGACTGCCGGACGCTACGACGCCGGCGCAACGACACTGACACAGTCGGGCGAAAGCGCGTCGCACGTTACCGCCGTTTCGCCGATGTACTGGATGAGCGGCAGCGGCGTCTCGCCGGAGAATCTCTCCGTCAGGCTGCATCACACCACGGCACTGCTCGATTTCGAGGTAGTGAACCGGACTAACGGAGCAATCGAACCCGTGTCGCTGCAATTCTCCGTGCCGAAAGGCCGCGTAATCTGCGGCAAATTCCGTATAAACGTTTCGACGGGCGAACTCGTTTCGACGGGAACCGAATTCTCGACCTCGACCGTAAAAGTCGAGGGCAGCCGCCCGCTCGCGACGGGAGATGGCGCGCACTTCTACATGCCGGTCGCTCCGTTCGCGCTCACCGCAGGCGAAAAGGTTACGTTCGTAATCACGACCGCCGACGGAATATCGCAGACAATCGAAAAAACGGTGGCGAAAGACCTTACATTCGGAGCGGGACGCATCCACACGGCTGCGGTCGAGATTGCCGAAGCGAAACTCTCTGAATACGACGTTGCGAAAACTCTCGTTTCGGGCAAAGGCGGCAGCGTGTCGCTGTCGCTGACAATCGGCGACGAGCCTTGCACGGTATCGGTCGCACCTTCGGGTTGGATAGAGAAAGCCGCCGCGACGACCGCCGAAGCGGGTGCTACGGCAACACTCAAATTCACCGCGCTCGCCAACCTCGGACCCGAGCAGCGCACCGCGACCGTTCTGGTTACGGGCACGCAGTCGGGTCGCATCCAGCGGATAACGCTCACGCAGGCTGACGGAGGATGGCTGGCGAACGAAAATTCGACATACGCCCTGCCGGCACGCTTCGTATTCAACAGCACGACCACCAAGCACAGTCAGACGACATGGACCGGACTCGGATACATCCGCAGTTACATGGGAGCAGGCGACCGCAACAAGGTCGGCGGATACATCTCGCTCGTCAGAACGGACGAGAATGCGGCAAAGGCGACTACCGCGCGCACGGTAACGAGCAATCTGTTCCTCGCCGACAAGATGGGCGAAGGCGACTGCTGGCTGTTCACGCTGCCGGGCATCACATGCGCGGCAGGGGCGGCATTCGACTTCTACACGACGATGTGCGAGAATGCCAAGGCACCGAAATACTACGTCTGCGAATACTGGGACGGCGGCGAATGGCGGTGCGACGAGACGTTGCTCTACACCGCAGCCGAAGACCCGAACCTGCGCTACTCGCTGAAAGTCTCCGGCACGGGAACCTCTACATCGGCTCAATACACGACGTTCGACAGGTCGTTCCGCCTTGCGAATCCGCTCGCCGACGGTTCGGTGTACATCCGTCTGCGCGTCGTCGGCAACTATGCCGCCGACGGCACTCTGCTCGACGCCGCGAACCGTACCAACTCGGGTGCGGGATTCCCGAAAGCCTCGTTCGTCGGAGCGAACATCGCCTCGCTCGGCGACAAGACGCCTGCCAAGAAACTGCGCGTACTCTGCATCGGCAACTCGTTCTCCTACTATTACTACACGGCGAGCCAACTCAAACAACTCGCCTACCGCGAGGGTCTCGAACTCGACATCAACGCATTCTTCAAGGGCGGGCAGACGCTGCAACAGCAGTTGGCTCTGACGCACTCCGCCTACACCGTATCGCTCGGCGGCTACGACATCGCGTTCGTTCAGGACCAGAGCCAGAACCCCGCGACATTCGCAAAAAATCCGAGCGCGAATGCGGTCATAAACGACAGTTGCCTCGAACTCGTCAAGCGCATAAAGGAGGCGTCGCCGCAATGCCGCATCATTCTCGAAAACACATGGGCATATCCGTCCGGCACCTACGGCGGCTTCACGAGTTACGAGGAGTTCGACCGTCTGCTGGCAGAGGGAACTAAGACCATGGCGCAAAATGCGGGTGCATGGATTTCGCCTATCGGGCAGGCGTTCGCCAAGGTACGTACCGAGCGTCCCGACATCACGCTGCTCTACACCGACGACAAGCATCCCGCGGTAAACGGCGCGTATCTGAAATCGTGCGTGAACTGTCTGGTGCTGACGGGCAAGCCGTTCGGGGACGATGCGGCGACCTGCGACACCGACGCAGCGACAGCCGCCTATCTGCGCAAGGCGGCGGAGAGCGTCGTTCTCGGGCATGAAAGCGACTATCTGATAAACAGATAGGATTCGTAACGAGGTCGGGCATAGTCCGACAAATACTTCACACCCCTGCGGGATTTCGTTCCGGCAGGGGTGTTTCTTGTTTCGGAAGACTGTCGGGCAGACACCCTATCAATCGACGTCCATTCCGAGCCGCTCGGCGACCTTGTTCCAATCGACCATATCCCAATAGGCTTCGACGAAGTCGGAGCGGCGGTTTCGGTAGTCGATATAGTAGGCATGTTCCCAGACGTCGAGCGCGAGAACCGGCTTGAATCCGCGGCGCAGCGGATTGCCCGCGTTCGATTCCGACAGAATCGCCAGACGTCCGTCCTTATCCTCGGCGAGCCACACCCAGCCCGAGCCGAAAAGTCCGTTGGCAGCCTTGGCGAACTGCTCCTTGAACGACGTAACCGACCCGAAATCGCGGACGAGCCGTTCAGCCAACTTCTTCGGCATCGGTGTGGGATTCGGCGTCAGCCCCTCGAAGAAGAAGCGGTGGTTCCACGTCTGCGCCGCATTGTTCAGCAACGCACCGTCCGCCTCGACGATAATCTCTTCGAGCGGCATGCTCTCGTAACGGGTATCCTTGACGAGGCGGTTCAGATTGTCCACGTATGTTTGCAGATGCTTTCCGTAGTGGTATTCCAGCGTTTCGCGGCTCATCTTCTCGCCGAACGCTTCGAGAGCATACGGCAGAGACGGCATTGCGAAAACGACCTCCTCGTCCACGACGGCGACCGGCTGTTCCGTCCGCGCCACCTCGTTTCCGGCATGGTGGTTATGCAGATAGACGTATCCGTTGAGATAGGTCGCGAAAAGAATCCATACGAAATAGGGCGCGAACAGCCATGCGGCGAGTTTGCGGCGACCTGCGGCATATACTATATAGGTAAAGACCAGTACGTCGAGTATCAGTATGTCGATAAGTCCGAGCAGCGGATTTCGCATGGCGAAGAACAGCACGCTCCACAGGAAATTGACGACGAGTTGCAGAATCCACAGCCGCACGACACTCATGTCCCCGCGGACGAGCAGGCAGCCGATGGACAGACCGACGAAGAGATATATGATGCTCCAAGCAATCGGAAACGCCATATTCGGCGGGGTTATAGGCGACTTAACGAGCGTCGGATACCACTCCTCGATAGCCGACGACTGCACGTATGACGACAGCAGTCCGACGGCGAAGCACAACAGAACGGGGATAAAATAGGCAAGAAATTTTCTCATGGTCTGAATTCGTTTATCTGCAAGTCGGACAAACAAATTCTGTTCCACGACTGGTCTGCCGAGGGTCTGCCGACGAGATACGAGATAGGTAATATAGGTAGTATAAGTAATATATGTTTACAGTATTCCTATATTACCTATATTACTTATATTGCTTACTGCCGGATTAAGCGGGGATTGGCTGTCGCCCATCCCTGACGCTCGCCGCGGGGCATTGCCGCACAAACGACGTCCGTAAAGGAACGGACGTTTTACGTTATACGGGAAGACCCGTTCGCAAGCGACGGTCTTCCCGTATAACGCAAAACGGCAGCATCTTGCGATACTGCCGTCGTTTGTGCGGGTGGAAGAAGGGATTCGAACCCTCGACCTTCGGAACCACAATCCGTCACTCTAACCAGCTGAGCTACATCCACCATCTAGACCCGGTTTCCCGAATCGGTGTGCAAAAGTAATACGTTTTTTGTTTCCGTCCAAATTTTTCGGGCGTTTTTTTGGAAATCCGGCGTAAGAACAGCCGACACGACCGACTACAACACGTATAACGACCTTAAAGTCCTTAACGTCTTTTTCGCAACCGAATACCCTCCCGCTCGATAATGCCCAAATAAATTTGAAAAAACAAGTCCCCCGCACAGGCGGGGGATTTAGGGGGTGGGTAACACGAATATAAGAACTACCCGACGGTCGGCTTATTAAAACCAGAGATTGACGGCATCCGGATAATCAGCATTATAAAACATCAATCCCCCCGCACAGGCGGGGGATTTAGGGGATGGGTAACACGAAGAAAAATCGAAATCAAATTTTTGATTTTGCTCGCTTATTCGTATATTTGGCTGCGCCGAAGATACTCCGTCTCGGCATAATCAAATTAAAATTTGCTTCTGCCCTCGACTTTTCGTACTTTGGCTACGCCTTATATACTCCCGTTCGGGAATGCCCAAATAAATTTGGCATTCCGCTCGCTTATTCGTATATTTGCCCATGATAAAATAAGTTCCGCAAAAGGACGTTTTATGTAAAAAGGCTACGCAAGAGATGAATATTATAAAGATTTTTTTCACCAACCTCATCGCGGGCATCCGTCGCAACCCACTGACATTCGTGGTATTGTTGCTGCTGATGCTGGCTGCGCCATGGCTTTTCGGAGTCATCGCGCTGGTATTCGTCGCAATGGCACTGGTCGTTCTGTTCTCATGGCTCTCGATAATTTGGAGAGTGCGCGACGCACAGCGGCAGATGGAGCGCGATTTCGACGAAGCGGGCGGAAACCGGCATAGAAACGGCAACTACCGCCGCAACGGTACGAAAGAGGGCGACGTAACGGTCGTGGCGACCGAGCCGTCGCGCAAGCGCGTGAACGACGACGTGGGCGAATATGTCGATTTCAAGGAGGTGAAGGAGAGTTCCGAAAAGGGAACGACCGATTGACAACGAGCCGCATGCGGCTGAAACACCAATAGAAAAGTGCTGAAATTTTTCGAACTCATAGGCAGATACTGCATCCTGATGGGCAAGGTCTTCTCCCGCCCGGAGAAGATGAGCATCTACCGGCGGCGCGTCGTCTTCGAAATCGAGGCGTTGGGCATCAACTCGATAGGGCTTACCGCGATAATCTCGGTATTTATCGGTGCGGCGATAACGCTGCAAATGTCCATCAGTCTCGAATCGCCGTTCATTCCGCAATACCTCATCGGTTATGCGACCCGCGAGACGATGACGCTCGAATTCTCGTCCACCGTAGTCGCCCTGATTCTCGCCGGCAAGGTCGGCTCCAACATCGCCTCCGAAATAGGCACGATGCGCATCACCGAGCAAATCGACGCGCTCGAAATCATGGGTATCAACTCGGCATCGTATCTGATTCTGCCGAAAATCGTCGCCACGGTGCTTTTCTTCCCGTTTCTCACTCTATTGAGTATGATTATCGGCATCATCGGCGGCTATGCGATAGCGTGGTTCACGGGCATCATGGTGCCGGACGACTACGTCGAGGGTCTGCTTTACAGTTTCGTGCTGTGGGAGGTCATCTACTCGCTAATCAAAATCGCTGTATTCGCATTCATCATAACATCGATTTCGGCGTTCTGCGGCTACTACGCCAAGGGCAATTCGCTCGAAGTCGGTCGCGCATCGACGCGGGCGGTTGTGGCGAGTTCGATAGCAATCATGATTTTCAACCTCATACTCACCCAACTCCTGCTGACGTGATAAAGTGCGAACACATATTCAAGTCGTTCGACGGCAGAACCGTCCTCAACGACATTTCGGTCGAGTTCGAGACCGGCAAGACCAACCTTATCATCGGTCGCAGCGGTTCGGGCAAGACCGTGCTGCTGAAAACGCTCGTCGGATTGCACGCCCCCGACTCGGGAGACATCATGTTCGACGACATCTGCTACACCTCGCTGTCGTTCAAGGAGCGCAAACGCATCCGCAAGGACATAGGCATGATTTTCCAGGGAGGCGCGCTCATCGACTCCTCGACGGTGTACGAGAACGTCCGTCTGCCGCTCGACCTGTTCACCGACAAGAGCGAAGCCGAGAAGCGCGAGCGCGTCGATTTCTGCCTGAGCCGCGTGAATCTGTCCGACGCCCACGGACTGTATCCGTCCGAACTGTCGGGCGGAATGGTCAAGCGTGCGGCTATCGCGCGGGCGATAGTTATGAATCCGCGCTATCTGTTCTGCGACGAACCCAATTCGGGTCTCGACCCGCAAACGTCGATAGTCATCGATAATCTTATCCACGACATCACGCGCGAATACGGCATCACGACTATAATCAATACCCACGACATGAACTCGGTGATGGAGATAGGCGAGAAAATTGTATATATCCATCAGGGACACAAATGGTGGGAAGGCTCGAAGGACGACATCCTGTTCGCCGACAACCGCGAACTCAACGATTTCGTGTTCGCTTCGGCGATGGCGAAACGCGCCAAGGAGAACATCACCCACAAGGATTAACCAAACGACAAGGGAATACGAAGACGAATCGAAATTAAAATAAATTAATTTTTTTTTGGTATTTATATACAAAGTATATACTTTTGCACAGCGTTATAAAAATAACAGAATAGACGAATTTCGTTTCTTAAACAATAAAAATTAAAATTATGTCACAGATTAAGATTGGTATCAACGGATTCGGTCGTATCGGCCGTATGGTATTCCGTGCAGCCTGCAACCAGGCTGACAAGTACGATGTCGTAGGCATCAACGACCTTTGCCCGGTAGACTATTTGGCTTACATGCTCAAATACGACACCATGCACGGTCAGTTCAACGGTACTATCGATTACAACGTAGAGAAGAGCCAACTTATCGTAAACGGCAAGGCTATCCGCGTTACCGCAGAGAAAGATCCTGCAAACTTGAAGTGGAACGAGGTAGAGGCTGAATACGTAGTAGAGTCTACCGGTCTGTTCCTCACCGAGGAGAAGGCACAGGCTCACTTGGCAGCAGGTGCTAAATACGTCGTTATGTCGGCTCCGTCGAAGGACGCTACCCCGATGTTCGTTTGCGGTGTAAACACCAACACTTACGCTGGTCAGAAGATTGTTTCGAACGCATCCTGCACCACCAACTGCTTGGCTCCTATCGCCAAGGTTCTTCACGACAACTTCGGTATCACCGACGGTTTGATGACCACCGTTCACTCGACCACCGCAACCCAGAAGACCGTTGACGGTCCTTCGATGAAAGACTGGCGTGGCGGTCGTGCCGCTTCGGGCAACATCATCCCTTCGTCGACCGGTGCAGCAAAGGCAGTAGGCAAGGTTATCCCTGAACTCAACGGCAAACTTACCGGTATGTCGATGCGTGTTCCTACCCTCGACGTTTCGGTAGTAGACCTCACCGTAAACTTGGCAAAGCCTGCTAAGTACGACGAGATTTGCGAGGCTATGAAGAAGGCTTCGGAAGGCGAGTTGAAGGGTATTCTCGGTTACACCGAGGAGGCTGTCGTATCGTCCGATTTCCTCGGCGACCCACGCACTTCGATTTTCGACAAGGCTGCCGGTATCGCTCTTACCGACACGTTCGTGAAGGTCGTTTCCTGGTACGACAACGAGTGGGGTTACTCGAACAAGGTTCTCGACCTCATCTCGGTAATGAAGGCTTATAACAAGTAATCTTACTGTTATAACGTTTGGGAGCGACCTTTTTGAAGGGTCGCTCCTTTCTTTTTGGATGCAATGTGGAAGATTACTTATTATAAGCCTTCGGCGCGTGTTACCTATCCCCCAAAATCCCCCTTTGAGCCTTTGGCTCTCCTGCTTTGGCGGCTCGGCAATAAGCAGACTTATTGCTCTCGCCTGTCGCCGCAGTTCTGTAAAGGGGGACTTTTTTCAATCCTTGTAATAACGTTATTTGAGCGGTTCTCGATTCGGGAACCGCTTTTTCGTTACCGAACCTCTCCGACAGGATTACTTGTTGGCATTTATATACTAAATAACCCAATGCAAATATAAGCAATTTTAAGGAATAGCCGTCGGGAGGACGGTTATTTATGTTTGAAAACAGTCTTCTAAATTATCACTTTAATATTCTTTGCCACTCTCCATAGGATCAATATCAAACGAGTTGGTTACGTCATTAAAATAGTAATATTTACCTTTCTGCAATTTTAGTTTGCCGATATTCAAATAAACGGTAGTTCCATTAGGTCTAACGATATTGATATTTAAGTATTGGGTAGACGAACTTGCTGTTGCATAATAATCTGATTCTACAAAAAGATAATATATGTTATCTTTTTTAGGCAATGCCATTACGTCTCTATCAAAAGAAGCCTTTATTGAGGATATATTTGTTGCATCAAATAAGAGTAGATAACAATCATATATACCCTTTAAGGTTATATTAGTAGTATTTTTACTGATTGAAATATTTTCGTTGAATTTAAGGTATAAACTATCGCAAACATATACATCCGGATATTTCATATTACTAAATTTGGGAGTGCTATTTCCGGAAACACTATAACTTCCTTCGAATAATTCAATAGCATCGTTATTTTCCCAAACACCTTGTCTAATAACTTCTAATGTTGCTTTATCAGAATTAAACGTCAATAAGTATGTTTTAGGAGTAAGTATTTTAGTCTTAATATATTTCTCATAAAAGGAAGTATAGATATTATCTCCACTTCTCGTCATACTGCCGGATTCCAACAAAGAATAGTCCAGCGAAACTTTAACCAGTTGCGGTTCTTCTGGTGAAATTACATTCCCATCCTTTGAACAAGCGGACAATGCAAATGCCGTAACAAGTAAAAAAACGACTAATTTTTTCATTTTTCAAGTTTTTATAAATTTTGTGCAATAGTGCCTTACTCAGCAACACCGCGCACAAAAAAAGCACGGGTTGGCTTAAAGTATCAGAGGTACTGCCATACCCACGCAACATATAAGCACAACCCACGCTATGCGTAGGCGTTTCGTGCCTATTGACCCTTGTTGCGTTGAAAATTGGCAGTTTTCTGATACAAGTTCAATAGCAAAACGCTATTCTATGTAAAAAGCGCACCGCCTTTCGGCAATGCGCTACAAATGTAGAGATAATTTTTTACAGTGCAAAATAATGTGTAATTTTGCGACCGAATTTTTGCACCGACCATGACCGAGAGATTTCGCAAGGCTCAAAGCGGGTCGGGGAGTGTCAAACTCCTTAATGTTTAACTTTCATAATTTAGATATTATGGCAAAAATTTGTATTCGGGTTACAACCCATGTACGTGCTACTATTCGGACGAAAATCCGAGTAAAGCGCGGTTAGGGTTGAACCTTGATAGGGCGGGCAACTCCGCCCTATCTAAATTAAGACTACATCTGTGTAATAAATCTCATATTTTTTGTAGATTATAAAATAAGTTCGTATATTTGCACTCGACAATTACGATTAAGAAGTAATCAAACCACTTTTCAAAAGCGTCTAACCCCAAGTAGACGCTTTTTTGATATGAAAAAATACCGAGGGTTTAGACGTATTGACAGGGCGCGTAACTACTTCCACTTATAATAATCGTTTTTGTCAATGTTAAAAAGTGGTATACGCTTAACTGGCAATCACCTCTATTGTGGTGGTGATAAGCCTACCCATGTAAGGTCGTACATCCGTGTACGCTTTGGGAAAGTCGAGAACGTCTGTGAACATTGTCGTGGGGCTTGGGGCTCCCGACACAATTTAGCAGCGTAATCGCAAATCGGTTTTGACTTCCTCACCCTCGGTTTTTTACTATCAATCCAGCAACACTTTTTATTTCTTTCTCAATCGAGGTTTTGTCATTGCACGCAATGCCTTGTCAAAATCCGACTTTTTGACTTTCGGATTTTTTAACTGTGGGGACTTGACGCTTTTGGATATTGATGTTTTCTTTACTTGTTGTGCCATATTCACGCTACGTTATGCAAAAATAATTCAAATCTGTCAATATCGCCAATATTTCGGGTATTAAATCTAAAAATAAACTCATCTACATAGCGTTGGAGATGCTTTTTACTTACATGATAATACGTCCCAAATATGGTTCGTTTCAAGTGAGACCACGCATTCTCTATGCCATTGGTACAAATCATTGCAGAGTTGCCATTTTCATCGGTAAGTGTAGTGCCATAGAATCCTATTCCGTGGTCTACGGACATTTGCGTATAATGACTATTCACATTGCCATAATCCCAACCGTCCGTATAGACATTGCTATTGGTTATAACATATTTTGATAGCAATGGCGACAATGTTGCGGCTTTCGTATCAGGAACTACTTTTGCGACAAGTTTCCCGCTACGCTGGTACATCCCAAATACCGGAACTTTATCTTTGAAACTACGTCCCTGCGACTTCTCGACCTTTTTATCTCTATGGCGGTTCTTGTTCTTACCTCCGACAAACGTTTCGTCGATTTCCACATCGCTATCGAGTTGATGCTCGTTCTCGCAATCCAAGTATTCACGGATTTTATGCAACATGCTCCATGCTGTTTTTTGAGTTATACCCAAATCACGAGCCAACTGACAAGATGAAACACCTCGTTTATGCGATAGGAACATAAACATAGCATAAAACCAATACCGCAGTGGTAGTTTGGTTCGTGCAAACATCGTCCCTGTCTTGACATCGAAATTACGACCTGTCTTACTGCAACGATATGTACCGTCTTTGCGTTTATAGACTTTTGACGACGGGTCGAACGGCGATACCACCTTATTGCCCCAACGCTGCTTCTCGTAGTATTTGATGCAACTTTGCTCGTCGGGAAACATTTTCGAGAATGCGAATAAACCTGCCATAGTTGTCGCGTTTATATACTACTAATATAGCAAAATTTAACGAGATAACAAAATGTGTCAAAGAACCTTTTTACAGAATTTATTCCTATATTTGCATTGGGTTATTTAGTATATAAATGCCTACTTGTTATAAGGCAAAAAATAATAGGTAATATAAGTAATATAGGTATTATAGGGAAGAGCCTATTCTACCTATTCTACCTATTCTACCTATTCTACCTATTCTGCCTATTCTGCCAATTTCCTCTCTGCCGGTTCCAGCCGGCGAGGAATCCTACCACCCTATCGGCTCCTTGCCATGCGAGGCAAGATAGGCATTAGCCTGCGAGAAGTGTTTCGAGCCGAAGAAACCGCGGTACGCCGACAGCGGCGACGGGTGAACCGATTTCAGAATCAGATTGCGCGACGGGTCGGCAATCGCACCCTTACGCTGGGCATAACTGCCCCACAGCATGTAGACTACCCCGTCCTTGCGTTCGGCGATAGCCCTCACGACGGCATCCGTGAACTGCTCCCAGCCGCGACCGCCGTGCGACGCCGCCTCGTGGGCGCGAACCGTCAATACGGAGTTGAGCAGCAGCACGCCCTGCTCTGCCCAACGGTCGAGATTGCCGCTGATAGGAATCGGAGTGCCGACATCGTCGCGCACCTCCTGAAAGATATTCTGCAACGACGGCGGAAACGCCACCCCGTCGTTCACCGAAAAGCACAGACCGTTCGCCTGACCGTCGCCGTGGTAGGGGTCTTGTCCGATAATCACGACCTTCAACCGGTCGAACGGGCATTTGTCGAATGCGCGGAAAATATTGCGTCCCTGCGGAAAAATCCGTCGCGACGCATATTCGGAGCGGACGAATCCCGTCAGTTCCTCGAAATAGGGCTTGTCGAATTCGGGTTGCAGTATCCGCTTCCAATCCTCGGCTATCTTCACTTCCATAGTATATCGAATTTGTGATATAAAGATACTAAAATTTAGCGACAACCTGTGTTTTCTGCCGATTTTTTGTTAGTTTTGTATACGGTAGAAAATTAGGACCAATGAAACGTATACTGACAATAGCCGCACTGCTGCTGTGCATGGCATGCGGACATGACGGAAAGGAGTTGGCACTCCTCGACGCCGCGGCATTCGAGACCGAAATCGACGGCGCGAAAACGGGGCTGTACACCCTGCGCGAAGGCGACATCGCAATGCAGGTAACCAATTACGGCGGACGTGTCGTATCGCTGTGGACGCCCGACCGCAACGGCGGTTACGCCGACATAGAAATCGGCTACGAATCGATAGAACGCTATCTGAACAATTCGGGCGAGCGTTTTCTCGGCGCGGCAGTCGGTCCGTTCGCCAACCGCATCGCCGGAGGTCGGTTCACGCTCGATGGCAAGACATACACGCTGCCGCAGAACAACAACGGGCAGACGCTCCATGGCGGCAACCTCGGCATCGACCGCATCGTATGGCAGGTGAAATCGGTGTCCGACAGCGAGATAACATTACATTGCACACTGCCCGACGGGCAGGACGGCTTCCCCGGCAACCGCGACATCGAGATGAGTTACCGTCTCACGCCCGACAACGAGTTCGTCGTAACGTATACCGCGACGACCGACGCCCCGACGGTAATGAACCTTTCGCACCATTCGTTTTTCAATCTCCACGGCGAGGGTTGCGGCACGATTCTCGACCATCGTCTGACGATTGCCGCGTCGAACATCACGCCGATAGACGAGCGCATGATACCGACGGGCGAAATAATGCCGGTAGAGGGTACTCCGTTCGATTTCCGCACGCCGCATGCGATAGGCGATGCCGTGAACGACGACAACGAGCAGTTGCAATGCGGCGCGGGCTACGACCACAACTGGATTATCGACCGCGAGGACGACAAGAGCGTAATGAAAGTCGCCGACCTGTACGACCCGGCGAGCGGTCGCGGCATCGAGATATGGAGCGACCAGATTGCCATGCAGTTCTATTGCGGCAACTTCTTCGACGGCTCGCACTGCGGCAAATACGGACGCCCGATAGAGTATCGTTCGGCTGTCGTATTCGAGACGCAGCGTTATCCCGACTCGCCGAACAGACCCGAGTTTCCGGACTGCACGCTGCGTCCGGGCGAAACGTACACGCACGTATGCAAATATAAATTCTATACAAAATAAACGATTATGGCAGACATGACACCGACTCCGCATATCGGAGCGAAATTCGGCGAGATTGCCGACAAAGTAATCATGGCGGGCGACCCCCGTCGGGCGAAATTCATGGCGGAACGCTATCTCGAAAACCCCGTACTCGTCAATGAGGTGCGCGGTATGTGGTGCTTCACCGGCACATACAAGGGCAAGCGCGTATCGGTAATGGGACACGGAATGGGCGTTTCGTCCATAGGCATATACACCTACGAACTCTTCAACTTCTATGGCGTGAAGAGCATCATCCGCACCGGTTCGGCAGGCGCGTACCAGCCCGACCTCCACTGCGGCGACGTCGTAATCGGCATGGGCGCGTGCGACAGTTCCAACTACGGGGCGCAATACCGTCTGCCCGGCACGTTCGCCCCTATCGCCGATTTCGGACTCGTCCGCAAGGCGGTGGAGAAGGCGGAGAGCATGGGCATCAACTTCCGTGTCGGCAACATTCTGGCGAGCGAGACCTTTTACAGCGACGACAAGGAGGCTTGGCTCAAATGGCAGAAGATGGGTGTGCTGGCGGTCGAGATGGAGGCTTCAGCACTCTACATGAACGCAGCCCGCAGCGGCAACAAGGCGTTGTGCATCTGCACGATTTCCGACTCGCTCGTTACGCACGAGGAGACGACGGCGGAGCAGCGCGAACGCTCGTTCACCGACATGATGGAGATTGCGTTCGACATTATAATAAGGTAACTACATACAATTTCACACCGAATCAAGTTATTACAAGTATTCAGATAACCGACTGTCGTGGTTCTCGCGGCAAAGCCGCGTACACAGATGTTACCCACCCCCTAAATCCCCCGCCTGTGCGGGGGACTTTTGTCAAAACCCGCAAAGGCATACGGTTTTGAGATACTGTTAGCGGAAGATTGTATGTAATTGCCAAAAATAAAGTCCTTAATGACCTTAAAGACTTTAAGGACTTTAAGAAAAACGGGGTCGGAAATTTCCAACCCCGTTTCCCGTTATAGCACCCGGCGGATTATTTGCCGAGCAGTTTCATTACCTCGTTGTACACCGTCTCGCCGTTGTAGCCGAACTCCTTGTCGAGAACTTTGTAAGGCGCGGAGTAGCCGAAATGGTCGAGACCGTGGATGTTCTCCATGTTGCCGACCAGTCCGAGCAGGTTCACCGGCAGACCCGACGTCATGCCGTAGCGGACTACATCGGCAGGGAGAACCGAATCCTGATACGATTTAGGCTGGTCGCGGAACAGACCCTCGCTCGGTACGTTCACCACGCGGACGCTGACACCCTCCTTGGCGAGCAGTTCCGCACCCTCGACGAGGGTTGCGACCTCCGAACCCGTAGCGACCATGACCACCTTCGGTTTCGCGGAATCGACAACGATATATGCGCCCTTCTGCGACTGCATAGCCTCCTCGCGGCGCGATGCTTTGAGCGTCGGCAGGTTCTTGATGTTCTGACGCGAAAGGATAAGAGCGACCGGACGCTTCTCTTCGAGAGCGATTTTCCATGCCGCGATGGTATCCTCGCCGTCGGCAGGACGCAGAACGACCATCGAGCGTTCGCCGCTGTGGTTGCGCAGATGCTCCATAAGGCGGATTTGAGCCTCCTGCTCTATCGGCTGGTGGGTAGGTCCGTCCTCACCGACACGGAACGAGTCGTGAGTCCAGATGAATATCACGTGCAGACGCATGAGAGCCGAAAGACGGACTACCGGCTTCATGTAGTCGGAGAATACGAAGAACGTTCCGCAAGCCGGAATTATACCGCCGTGCAGAGCCATACCGTTCATGATGCAAGCCATCGTGAACTCCGAAACGCCCGCTTGCAGGAACTTGCCCGAGAAGTCGCCCTTGGTGAAAGCCTTGGTCTTTTTCAGGAAGCCGTCGGTCTTGTCGGAGTTGCTGAGGTCGGCGGAAGCGACGACCATATTCTCGACCTGCTCGCCGTAGACGCCCAGCACGGTAGCCGAAGCGGCACGGGTGGCGGAATCAGCCTTCATCTCTATCGCGCGATAGTCGATTTCGGGGAGTTCACCCGAAAGGAACATGTCGAGTTTGCGAGCCAGTGCAGGGTTCGCCGCACGCCACTCGGCTTCGACAGCCTTGCGGTTCTCCATCTCGCTGCGCAGTTCGATTGCGCGGTCGGCATACACCTCCCTGCTCTCGTTGAATATTACGAACGGATTTTCCGGGTCGCCGCCGAGGTTGCGTACCGTAGCCGCATAGTCCGCTCCGGCAGCCGAGAGAGGCTGTCCGTGAGTGCAGACCTTGTTCTCAAAAGAGCCGCCGTCAGCCGTAACAGCACCCTTGCCCATCGTGGTCTTGCCGATGATTATGGTCGGAGCGTCAGTCGCCTGACCGGCCTTGGTGAGAGCCTCGCGAATCTGAGGAATGCTGCCGCCGTCGATTTCTATGACATTCCAGCCCCATGCGCGATACTTCATGGCAACGTCCTCGGTATCGACTTCATCCACCTTGGTCGAAAGTTGGATGTTGTTGGAGTCGTAGTACATGATGAGGTTGTGCAGACCGAGATTGCCGGCTATACGACCGACACCCTGCGAAACCTCTTCCTGAACCGCTCCGTCGGAAATATAGATATAGGTCTTGTGAGCCATCCACTCGCCGAAGCGTGCGACCATGAACCGCTCTGCGATAGCGGCACCCAGACCCATCGCATGACCCTGTCCGAGCGGACCCGACGTATTCTCGACGCCGCGCATCACGTCCACCTCGGGATGACCCGGAGTGATGCTGCCCCACTGGCGGAACTGCGCGAGGTCCTCCATCGAGTAGTGTCCCGCCAAAGCGAGTACCGAATAGAGCATCGGCGACATGTGTCCCGGGTCGAGGAAGAAACGGTCGCGGAAAGGATAGAGCATGTTGTCGGGGTCGTAACGCAGGAACTCCGCGAACAGCACGTTCACGAAATCCGCTCCGCCCATCGCTCCGCCGGGGTGTCCCGACTTAGCCTTTTCGACCATGGATGCGGCGAGAACACGGATGTTGTCCGCCGCTTTTGCCAATTTTGAATCAGTAGCCATATTTTCCTTTTATTTTGTTTGAATATCCTATTTTTATCTTTTTGATACCGAATCGTCGCACAAACGATTCATTTTACAAAAATAACCAAAATTTTGCAGCCGACAACTATTTTTTCGATTTTCTATCGTTTTCTTTTCCTACACCGCCTCTTTCAGTTCGGCGAATGCGGCACGTTCGATTTTGCCGCGGGCGTAGTCGAGCGTTACGCGGAACGACTTCTCGCCCGACGACGGCACTTCGAACATCGTGTCCATCATTATCGCCTCGCACAGCGAGCGCAGACCGCGCGCACCGAGTTTGAACTCGACTGCCTTGTCCACGATATAGTCGAGTACGTCTTCATCGAACGTAAGCGCGACGCCATCCATCTCGAACAGACGCTGGTACTGACGCACGATAGCGTTTTTAGGCTCCGTCAGAATCCTGCGCAACGCCTCCTTCGACAGTCTGTCCATATATGTCAGCACCGGCAGTCGTCCGACGAGTTCGGGAATCAGACCGAAACTCTTGACATCCTGCGGCATCACGTATTTCATCAGGTTCTCGCGGTCGATACCGTCGGCATTGACGCGACCGTAGCCCATCGCGCGGGTGTTGAGACGCTGCGCTATACGCTTTTCGATGCCGTCGAACGCACCGCCGCAGATGAACAGTATATTGCGCGTATCGACCTGAATGAACTTCTGGTCAGGATGCTTGCGCCCTCCCTGCGGAGCGACGTTCACCACCGTGCCTTCCAGAATTTTCAGCAGTGCCTGCTGCACGCCCTCGCCCGACACGTCGCGCGTGATGCTCGGGTTGTCGCCCTTGCGGGCAATCTTGTCTATTTCGTCGATGAAGACTATGCCCCGTTCAGCCGCCGCGACGTCGTAATCAGCGACCTGCAAAAGCCTCGAAAGGATGCTCTCGACATCCTCGCCGACATAGCCCGCCTCGGTAAGCACCGTCGCATCGACAATCGTGAACGGCACTTTCAGCAATTTGGCGATAGTGCGGGCAATCAAGGTCTTGCCCGTTCCCGTAGGACCGACCAGCAGGATGTTCGACTTGTCGATTTCGACGTCGTCGGCACTCTTCTGCGCGCTGTCCGACAGACGCTTGTAGTGGTTGTATACCGCGACCGAAATATATCGTTTCGCGCTATCCTGCCCGATTACGTACTGGTCGAGGAACGCCTTTATCTCGGCGGGTTTGAGCATCTGCTCCATTTTGAGGTCGAAACCTTTCGGCTTCTTCGCCGTCGAGAGCATATCGCTGTCGACGAGCGACTTGTAGCCGAGTTCGATGCAGCGTCCGCAAATATTCACGCCGCTCTCCATGCCCTGGAACAGAATCTCGGCATCGCTGCGTTTGCATCCGCAGAACGAGCAGCAGTCTTCGCGGCGGTTCGAGCCGCCGCCCTTGTTGTTTCCGTGTTGCGCCATCTCTATTTTTCGCGTTTCGTCAGAACCTCGTCGATAAGCCCGTATGCCTTCGCCTCCGACGACGACATCCAGTAGTCGCGGTCGGCATCGTGTTCGATGGTCTCGACCGGCTTTCCGGAGTGTTCCGACAATATTTCGTACAACTCTTTTTTCGCACGCATTATCTCGCGCGCCGTAATCTCTATATCCGACGCCTGTCCCTGCACGCCGCCCAGCGGCTGGTGAATCATCACCCGCGAATGCGGCAGTGCCGAACGCTTGCCCGCAGCACCCGCCGTGAGCAGCACGGCACCCATCGATGCCGCCATGCCGGTACAGATGGTGGCGACGTCGCAGTTCACCAGTTGCATCGTATCGTAGATACCCAGTCCCGATGACACGCTGCCGCCCGGGGAATTGACGTAAAGTTGGATATCTTTCGACGGGTCTACCGATTCGAGGAACAGAAGTTGAGCCTGAATGATATTGGCGACATCGTCGTCGATAGGCGTACCGAGGAACAGTATGCGGTCCATCATCAGGCGGCTGAACACGTCGAGTTGCGTAACGTTCAACTGACGCTCTTCGAGAATCATCGGATTGACGTACGATGCGCTCGCCGAACGATAGTCGTGCAGCCTCATGCTGCTGATGCCGCAGTGCTTGACTGCATATTTCTCAAATTCCGACATAATTTCCGATATTTTTTATAAGTTAGATTAAACCGATTATGTATTTATCGCCTGTTCGTCATTCTGAGTGCAACGAAGAATCTTTTTCGTACCCATACAGATTCTTCGCTTCACTGCGTTCCGCTCAGAATGACGGATATTCATCCGTTACGAACGTACTCGGGCAACATTTAATTGCCTGCGATTAAAAAGACTCTGCAAGTTTGATACAAAAACAAACCCGCAGAGTCCAGATACGTTTTTATGTGCCGAATGTTACAAACTCTGGGCTAACTTGGCGAACTCTTCCGCCGAAACCGACTTCTCGACGACCTTTACCTTCGATTTCACAGCCTCGACGACCTTCTGCTCGTAGAGTTTCTCGTAAATCTTCTGGCTCTGCTCCTTGTTGTCGAGAATGCTCTTGGCGAAGTTGGCGAGCATATCCTCCGGAGCGTTCGGCATGCCGTACTGTGCGAACTGCATCGCCGCGAGTTCCTTGGCTTCCGCCTGCGCCTCCTCTGCCGAAACGGAAATCTTCTCGGCGTTGATAATCTGCTTCTGGATATAGTTCCACGAGAACATCTTCACAAATGCGTCGAAATCCTTCTCGATGTCCTCCATCGTGAACTTGCCCTCGTTGATGGTGTAGAGCCAGCGTTTGAGGAATCCCTCCGGCATGGCGAGTTTAGCCTTGTCGAGCATGTAGTTGCGGGTCGTCGCAACGAACATGTAGTCGCTCTCGCGCGAAGTCTCCTTATTGATTTGCGCATCGATGTATGCGTCGAGTTCCTTGGCGTTCTTCACCTCGCCCTCAGGGAATGCGGTCTTGAAGAACTCGTCGTTCAGTTCAGGATTGGTGAAACGGCGGATTTTCGTGATTTCGAGCGAGAATTTAGGGTTGATGTCTTTGAGTTCGTCCTCCTTCACGTGGAGCATCGAGGCACGCTGGGCAGGCGTCTTGTACATCTCGTTGATGTCGATTTCGGTCTTGTAGCCGACCTTCTTGCCGATGAACTGCTTGCGCTCCTCCTCGCCCATCGAGATAAGTCCTACGTAGGCATCCTCGACGCGCAGGTCGCCGTTGTCGAGCGTTACGGTCAGAGCCTCGTCGCTCGCAACCTCCTCAACGTCTGCCAGACGACCGTAGCGGCGCAGATAGTTGTCGAGGAAATTCTCGTGCATCTTCTTGTCGATTTTTATCTTATAGTAGTTGATTTTGTCCTTCTCGGTGAGTTCGACATCGTATTTCGGTGCTTCGCCGATTTCGAACACGAACTCGAATTCGGTCGAGTTGTCGAAATCGAAATCGCCCTGCTCCTCGGCAGGAATCACGTCGCCGACATAGTCGATGTTCTCCTTCTGCAAATATTCGAACACCGCATTGGATGCCGTGCGGTACGACTGCTCGGCGATTGCGCCCTTGCCGTACATCTTCCTGATGATGCCCATCGGGACCATACCCGGACGGAAACCCGGGATATTCGCCTTGCGTTTGTAATCGTGAAGCATCTTGTTCACAGCCTCGCCGTAGTCCTTTTCATCGACAACGACTTTCAGGAGCGATACACCCGCTTCCTTTTCTACTTTTGTGATATTCATACTGTTTATGTTGTTGTTTATCTATTATTCGACACAATCCGTCGGGGCGCAAAGATAATAAAAATCCGAAGAAAACGCAACTTTACATCATATTTACTACCTTTGTGCGATATGAAACATGTTATCACACTCGCATTTTGCGCCGCGCTGCTCTTCTCGTGCGGCAGCGGCGGCAAACGGAAACAGCCGGCGGCGAACGTCCCGTCCAAGACATATACCTACGAAGTCGTGGCTTCGTATCCGCATCTGACATCGAGTTACACGCAGGGATTGCAGTTCATCGACGGCGTGATGTGGGAGGGGACGGGCGAATACGGACACTCCAAGTTGCAGACCATCGACCTCGAAACGGGGCGTGCTGACGTCATCGCATCGCTGCCGCGCACCGAGTTCGGCGAGGGCATCACCGTACTGGGCGACAAGGTCTACCAACTGACATGGCAGAACCGCACGATGCACGTCTACGACCGCGCAACGGGCAAACGTCTGCGCAGCATCCCCTACGAGGGCGAGGGCTGGGGTCTGACGAGCGACGGCGAACGGCTCTACATGTCCGACGGCTCGTCCGTAATCCGCATCATCGACCCGCAGACCTACAAGCGCACTGGCAGCATATCCGTCCTCTACGAGGGGAAATCGGTACCGTACCTCAACGAGTTGGAATGGATAGGCGGACGCATCTGGGCGAACGTCTACACCCTCGACCAAATCGTAATCATCGACCCCGCCACGGGCAATGTCGAAGGGCTGTTGGACCTCACGGGAATCCTGCCCGAGGAGGAGATTTACGCCTCGACCGACGTGCTGAACGGCATCGCCTACGACGCCGAGCGCGACCGCATCTTCGTTACGGGCAAGAATTGGAGCCGCATTTTCGAAATAAAAATCATCGAGAAGTGACAGGCATCGAACAGGCTCTGCGCGAACGCATCCTTCTGCTCGACGGCGGATTCGCGACCGCTCTGACGCTGCCCGACGAGGCGTTGCGCGACGGCTTCGACGCGCTCGTACTCTCGCATCCCGACACGGTGCGCACGCTCCACGCCGAGTACCTCGCGGCGGGGGCGGACATCGTTACTACGGACTCGTTCCTTGCCGACACGGCATCTCTGGCGCAATATTCGCTTGCCGACCGTTCGTTCGACATCGCGGCACGGGCGGCGGAACTCGCACGCGAAGCGATAGCCGACTGCGGCAGGCAGTGCTATGCGGCAGGCTCGCTACACCCCGTCGAGAGCGGCTGTCATGCAAGGCAAATCGACGGTCTAATCGCGGGCGGGGCTGACGTTATACTGCTCGAAAGCATCTGCCGCACCGACGCCTTGACCGACATCGTCCGCCTGATACGCCGCCGCAGTTCGTGGATTCCGATAATCGCATCCGCCACGACCACCCATCTGCCCGATGCCGAAGCGTTCCTGCGCGCGCTGCCTGCCGACGAACTGCTCGCAATAGGCTACAACTGCTCGGAGGGCGTGCGGAGCATCGCCGCTCAGGTCGGATGGCTCGCCGCCAACGCACCGTGCGCCGTAATCCTCTACCCCAATTCCGACGAACAGCCCGACGCATTCGCCGGCGTAATGGAGGAGTACCTGCGGCGCGGCGAGTGCAACATCGTCGGCGGATGCTGCGGCACCACGCCCGCCCATACGGCTGCGCTCGCCGCGAAAATCGGAAAATACCCACCGCGCAAATTCCGATAGAGAGTCCATTATTGGGAACTCTCCGCGAAAATCGCTACCTTTGCGGTATCAACGACGAAGATATGACACCTATCGAATTTCGCAGACATCTGCACGCACATCCCGAACTGTCGTTCGACGAACATGCGACCGCCTCTTTCATCGAGGAGTGCCTCGCGGCGGAGGGCATCGCCTGCCGACGCATCGCCGGCACGGGCGTACTCGCCGAGATTGCGGGACGACCTGCGGGCAGACGCACCGTCGTGCTGCGCGCCGACATCGACGCACTGCCGATAAGCGAGGCGACGGGTCTGGCGTTCGCATCGCGCAACGAGGGCGTGATGCACGCCTGCGGACACGACATCCATGCCGCCGTGCTGTTCGGCGTATTGCAGGAACTCAACCGCTCGCGCGACTTCGACGGAACGGTTCTCGGACTGTTCCAGCCTGCCGAGGAGTGCAACCCCGGCGGAGCGTCGAAGGTGCTTGCAGAACGTCCGTTCGACGGTCGCGAGATAATCGCCGTCATCGGCGAACACGTCGATTCGGGGCTTGAAGTCGGCGAAATAGGTTTCTGTGCGGGCAGATTCATGGCATCCAACGACGAACTGCGGTTTCGCGTGCGCGGCAGGGGCGGACATGCGGCGCAGCGCGGGCGAATCGACGACACGGTAACCGCCGCCGCACACATCGTCGCGATGCTCAACGCCGTGAACGACGGGCAGACCGTACTGTCGATAGGTCGCGTCATCGCCGACGGAGCGACGAACGTCATCCCCGACGAGGTATACATGGAGGGTACGCTGCGGACATTCGACGAGTCGGTGCGCCGCACGACATGGCGGATAATCGAGAGCATCGCCGCAAGCGTCGACGCGAAATTCGGCACGAAGACCGAAACGGACATCGACCGCGGCTATCCGTGCGTCGTCAACGACGAGGGGCTGACGGCATTCGCACGGAAAATCGCGGAGGAGAGCCACAAAGCCGTCGCGCTGCCGCCGCGCACGACGTCGGAGGATTTCGGACGGTACTGCACAGAATATCCGTCGCTGTTTTACAGACTGGGAGTGGGGGCTGCCGCAGGGCGGAGCCACACTCCGACATTCGCACCGGACGAGAGGGCGATAGAGGTCGGCATCGGCTTCATGCACCGTCTCGCCGTAAAAATCACGACAGAATATGGGAAGAAAGAAGAGTAAACATATCGAGGCGCAGGACCGCGCCGGATTTATAGTAAACATGTTCCGCGAGATGCCGGAACACAAATTCACGCTCAAACACCTCGCCGCCGCATCGGGCGGACCGAACAAGGAGGCGCGCTCGACGACCAAGGCGATTCTCGAAACGCTGCTCGAACAGGGTTTCATCGATTACGACGGTCGCCGCTACCGTTTGAGCAGGGCGCATCTGCCGCGCTTTACGGGCAAGGTCGTCTCGACCTCGTCGGGCAGCATATACGTCCGCTGCGAGGAGTTGCCGGACGACGTATTCGTCCACCCGCGCAACTCGATGCACGCTCTCGACGGCGATACGGTCGAAATCATCGTCGCCAAAAGGTCGAAGCGCGACGACTCGGCGGAGGGCGAGATAACAGCCGTCGTCGAGCGCAGCGCGAAATGCTATGCGGGCGTCGCCGAGGTGCTGCCGAAGGCGATACACGTACATCCCGACTCGCGCAAGATTCAGACCGACATCTATCTGTCGCCGCGCAAATACCCCGACATCAAGACGGGCGACAAGGTCGCGGTACGCATCGCCGACTGGCGGGAATCCGACTCCATGCCGACGGGCGAACTCGTCGATACGCTCGGCGTGCAGGGCGAGAACGACGCCGAGATGCACGCCATACTGCTCGAATACGACCTGCCGTACAAGTTCAAGCCGGAGATAGAGGATGCCGCAACGGCGATTCCGTCCGAAATCACGGATAAGGACTACGCCGAACGGCGCGACATGCGCGACGCCCCGACATTCACCATCGACCCTGCCGACGCCAAGGATTTCGACGACGCGCTCTCCATACGCCGCATCGGCGAGGGCAAATGGGAAATCGGCGTGCATATCGCCGACGTGACGCACTACGTAACGCCCGGTTCGGTAATCGACGACGAGGCTGTCGAGCGCGGCACGTCGGTATATCTGGTAGACCGCACGATACCGATGCTGCCCGAACGGCTCTCGAACGAGTTGTGTTCGCTGCGCCCGCACGAGGAGAAACTCTGTTTCTCGGCGGTGTTCGTCGTGAACGAGGATACCGAAATCGAGAGCGAATGGTTCGGACGCACCGTCATCCTCTCCGACCGCCGCTTCACCTACGAGGAGGCGCAGCAGGTAATCGAGACCGGCAAAGGCGACATGGCAGAAGAGATTCTGACGCTCAACCGCCTCGCGCAGGCGATGCGCAAGGAGCGTTACCGCAAGGGCGCGATAGCGTTCGACCGCCGCGAAGCCAAATTCTCGCTCGACGGGAACGGACATCCGACGGGCGTATATTTCAAGGTACAGAAGGAGGCGAACCAACTCATAGAAGAATTCATGCTGCTCGCCAACCGCCGTGTCGCGACATTCTGCGCACGCAAGAACGGGCATGAACGCACGATGGTATTCCGAGTCCACGACAAACCGAACGAGGAGAAATTCGACAAGTTCCGCCAGTTCATCCTGCGTTTCGGACACATATTCAAGGCGTCGAAAGGCATCGCCGTCGCGCGCGAACTCAACAAACTGATGGCGGACGTGCGCGGCAAGGCGGAGGAGAACGTAGTGTCGATGCTCGCCATACGTTCGATGGCGAAGGCGGTCTACTCGACCGACAACATCGGGCATTACGGGTTAGGATTCCGCTACTACACCCACTTCACCTCGCCTATCCGCCGCTATCCCGACATGATGGTGCACCGTCTGCTGCAACGCTATCTCGACGGCGGCAGGTCGGCGGACAAACAGAAGTTCGAGCAACTTGCCGTACACGCTTCGGAGCGCGAAGTGATTGCCGCCGAGGCGGAGCGCGCGTCGATAAAATACAAGATGGTCGAATTCATGGCGGACAAAATCGGGCAGGAGTTCGACGGGCATATTTCGGGCATGTCCGACTGGGGCATCTTCGTCGAACTCGAAAATTCGCTTATCGAGGGCATGGTCGCCCTGCGCGACATCCACGGCGACTACTACCGTTTCGACGAGGAGCATTACCAGGTCTACGGACACTCGACGGGGCGCACGTTCACGCTCGGCGACGCGGTGCGCATCCGCGTGAAGAGTGCCGACCTGCGGCGTCGGATGCTCGACTTCACGCTGGCGGACGACGAGGCGGACAACGAGGAACTATTCATCGACGAAAAGCCGAAAACCAAACGCAAAAGAAAGAAATCAGGCAAGTGAACCCGCTGAAAGAGATATTCGCCAAGGCTCGCGACCACGAACCGCTGACGTTCGGCGAAGCCTGCCGGCTCTACGACGAAGCGCCGCTGCCCGAACTGGCGGCGGAGGCTGACGCATTCCGGCGCGAACAGGTCGCCGACCCCGATGTCGTAACGTGGCAGATAGACCGCAACGTCAACACCACGAACGTCTGCATCTCGGGCTGCCGTTTCTGCAATTTCCACTGCAAACCGCATCAGACCGAACGGCATTTCATCACGACAATCGACGAATACTGCGAGAAAATCGAGCGGATGCTCGACCTCGGCGGCGACCAGTTGCTGTTGCAGGGCGGCATGCACCCGCAGTTGGGCATCGGGTTTTACGAAGACCTTTTCCGCGAACTCAAACGCCGCTATCCGCAGGTGCGACTTCACGCGCTCGGTGCGCCGGAGGTCGCCCATATAGCCAAAGTCAGCGGGCTTTCGACGCGCACGACGCTCGAACGGCTCGTTGCCGCGGGGCTGGATTCGCTTCCCGGCGCAGGCGCGGAGATTCTCGTTCCGCGGGTGCGCAAGGCGATTTCGCCGAACAAACCCGATGTCGAAAGTTGGCTCTCGGTGATGCACGAGGCTCACGAAATGAATCTGCCGACCTCGGCGACGATGATGTACGGGCATATCGAGACGCCGCACGAGCGCATCGAGCATCTGCTCCGCATACGCGACCTGCAAGCCGCCGTGCCGGCAGGCAATTGCGGCTTCATCGCATTTATCCCGTGGATTTTCCGTTCGTCGGGAACGCAACTCGAAGCGCAGGGCATACGGATGCATTTTTCGCCGTCGGAGTATGTGCGCATAATTGCCGCAAGCCGACTGGTACTTAACAATATACGCAACATTCAGGCTTCGTGGCTCACGGTCGGCAAACAGACGGCGCAGATAGCACTCCACAGCGGGGCGAACGACATGGGGTCGATAATGATTGAGGAGAATGTGGTTTCGTCGGCGGGTGCGCACAACAGTTTCGACGCCGATGGCATTCAGGCGGCAATCCGCGAAGCGGGCTTCACCCCACGCCTGCGCGACCAACTGTATCGGTATCGGGAGTATCGGGGGTATCGGGGAGGTTTTTCGGAGAAATAGGTAATATAGGTAATATAAGTAATATAGGTATTATAGGAGAGAGCCTATTCTACCTATTCTACCTATTCTACCTATTCTACCTATTCTGACTTTCCTCCCCGAAAAGAAATCGGGCTGCACGGAATATCCGCGCAGCCCGACCTGTTGTAAAACCCTCTCTGCGATTAGATGCTCGATGCAATCATGAACGTTGCGGCAACCGTCAGGATTGCGTACAACTCAGGGAATGCAGCCAGAATCAGCGTCTTACCCATGACGTTGTGTCCGTTGCCGATAGCGGCGATACCGTTGGCGCAGACCTTGCCCTGATAGATGGATGCGGCGAGGTTCACGATACCTACCAGAATACCGATACCGAAGATTGCGGCACCCTGCAACATGGTGATGTCGTCAGTCAGAAGGCTGTAAATGTTGTTCACCATGAAGAAGCAGACGAAACCGTAGAGACCCTGCGAACCTGGAAGTGCCGACAGGACCATGTAACTACCGAACGCTCCTCCGTTTTTCTTCATTGCGCCGACTGCCGCCTGACCGCAAATAGCGGTGCCGACTGCCGATGCGATACCTGCAAGACCTACCATCAGGGCTACTCCGATGTAGGCCAGAATCAATGCTGTTGAATTCATAGTTGTTTGATTTATTAGATTTTAGTTATTTGATTTATTCCGTTTTTTTAAGCGGTTCGAATTCGCGCGAAGCCATCTCGAATCCCGCGTTCTTGTAAAATTCGACGAATGTCAGACGCATCGGGTGGACGAACGACGAAATCGCCGACATGAACAGGTTGATGCCGTGTCCGATAAGGATGATTGCCGACGCACCGACGATTTTCAGTGCGACGGTCCACCAAGCCTGACCGTCGATGCCGTTTTCGAGACCCGTCATACCGAGCGCAAGGCTGTTGAACACCAGCGCAAGCACTCCGCCCGACAGACCGATTGCGAAGAGACGGATGTACGAAAGCACGTCGCTGAGCAGACCCGTAATATTATTATAGGTGTTCCACAATCCCGCACCGACATTGGCGAAGATGTTCTTGCCCGGCGAGTTGAGCAGCAGCATCAGCACCAGCGCGACGCCGACCGTGCAATAGTAGGCAATCGAGCCGAATGCGAACCACTCCGCGCCGAACTTGCCCGCCACTGCGGCGGCGCACGACGAGAATATCAGCAGAAACCACCCCAGCGAACCGAGCGCGTAGCGGAAACCGAACGTGCGCGTCGTCAGCCATATATTGATTGCCATGCCGAGCAGTATCTGCACGATACCTATCATCATCGACACCGAGAAGAAATCCTCCTGGAAGTTGATGAATTTCACGCCCTTGAAAATCGAAGCGTCGGAAATCGTCATTCCGAAGAACGAATTGGCGAAGAATCCGAACACCACGCATGCCACACCGCATACCGTCGTGAGCCAGCCGACCTGACGCATCTTGTCGCCGCCTTTGAGCAGCAGCGCGACGCCTGCGGCAAGAATCATCGTTCCGTAACCCGCATCGCACAGACAGATTGCGAAGAAGAGCATGTAGAACGGTGCGAAGAACGGCGTGAGGTCGATGGTGCCGTATTTCGGCAGAGCGTACATCGCGCCGATAACCTCGAACAGACGGTTGAAGCGGTTGTTTTTGAGTTTCACCGGAGTATTGTCCTCCGGAGTAGGCGCGCTCTTGACGTAAACCACGTTAGGATAGGCGTCGAGTGCCGCATCGACCTTCGGTGCGTTCTCCTCCTCCGCCCAGCCCTCCATGACGAGCAGCATTCCGTCGGCGACGTTCTCGGCGGTCGCCTCGATGCGCACGTCCTGCAAGCGCACTTTCAGGGCGGCGAGTTCCGCTTCGATTTCGCCGCGCGCATCGGCGCAGGCACTCAACTTGCGGTCGAGTTCGCGCATCTTCGCGATATTCGCCTTCATCGCCTTTTCGGCATCCGAAACGCTCATCGACGGGGCTTTCTGCTCCTGAGCGTCGATTGAAACGTCGCTCGTGCCGTCGCCGATGACGACGAACCGCGCGACCGAGCCCTCGTCGGAGACGAGCGAGATATTGTACTTTTCGCTCCACTCGGCAAGATGCTTGTCGAACGTGCTTTTCTGCGTCGTGAAGAACCGCATGTGTACGCCCGCATCGGCGAGACGCCGCATGTCCTCGACCGAGAAGTCGCCCCATGCGCCCCACTCGTCGACGATTTTCATCAACCGCGAGATTTCCGCCTTCACGGCAGCCGTGTCGGCTTGCGCGGCGACGTACGTCTCATACGCCGTACCCTTCGCAAGCGGCTCGGCACCGCTCTCGTAGTCGTCCCCGCCGACGAATGTCGTGAGGAAATCGAGTGCCTTCACGCGGCTTTCGATGTCGGTCAGCAACTGGCGGTCGTCGTCCGACGGCTCCCAGCCCGTAGTCGTAATATCGACCAGACCCATTCCGCGCAGGGTATCGATAAATCGTTCGCGCTCGGCAGCGAGCAGAACGATGTCGTATTTCATCATCTTGACTATCATATCGCATTGCCCTCCCTTGCAGCAGCCTGTTGGCGGGTTTTAACGATTTTCTGTGCCGACTTGGAGAGGTTCTCCTCGTCCTCCATGAACCGTTTGATTTTGCGTATGGCGTCCTCGTACCCCGGTATCTGCACCTTTTCGTAGAGGTTCACCTTCTGTGTGGTCTTGCGGCGCGCATAGTCGAGCAGTTCCGTCTGGCGGTTGTAGACCTCGAATTCGATGCCCAGACGGGCAAGCCTTTTCAGCACGTCCAGTCCGTCGCCGAACCATGCCGGCGAGGAGAACATGTCGAACGGCTTCTCGTCGAAGACGACGTCCTCCAACTGCGGAATGCGGACACCCGCAATCTTGTGCGACGACAGCACCACATCCGTAACGCGCAGCAACGTACAATCAAACTCACCCCAGAGTGCCGTCATGTAGTCGTACTCCGCAACGAGCGCGTCTGCCTTGCGGCGGTACTCCGCAGCCGAGTCCTTCGCGCGCTTTACCTCGGAGCGCAGGGCAGACTCCTTACTTTTTATGGTAGGGAGTGCCTTCTGGCGCATTTTCAGTTGTTTGCCGAGTTCGCCGAGCGAAGTCTTGTTATATTGAAATTTGATTGCCATCGCGTGTTATGCTTTCCAGTATTTTTCGATGAGTTCCGCCTTAATCGCAACCTCCTCCTTGGTGAAGTACTTGGCGAAGAGCGACCACGCCGTGTCGAGCATCTCGGTGATGCCGATGTTCACGTCGATTGCGAGCAGTTTCTCCGAATAGTCGTGGGCGAACTTCAACGCGCGTTCGTCGTAGTCCGAAAGGTCGAAACCGTTTTCGAGTTTGGTCTTCGCGTTCGCCGCATCCGAGTAGAGGCGCACGCAGGCGTTCATCACCTGCGGGTGGTCTTCGCGGGTCTTCTTGCCGATGACCAACTGTTTCAAACGCGACAGCGAACGGAACGGGTCGATGATGACCTTGCCCGTATCGGAATCGTTGCGCAGGAACAACTGTCCCTCGGTGATGTAACCCGTGTTATCCGGAATGGCGTGGGTGATGTCGCCGCCCGAAAGGGTCGTAACGGCGATAATCGTAATCGAACCGCCGTTAGGCAACTGCACCGCCTTCTCGTAAATCTTCGCGAGGTCGGAGTAGAGCGAACCCGGCATCGAGTCCTTCGACGGAATCTGGTCCATACGGTTCGACACGATTGCGAGCGCGTCGGCGTACAGCGTCATGTCGGTGAGCAGCACCAGCACCTTCTCGCCCTTGTCGACGGCGAAATATTCGGCAGCCGTCAGTGCCATGTCCGGCACGAGCAGACGCTCCACCGGAGGATTTTCGGTCGTATTGACGAACGACACGATACGGTCGAGCGCGCCGGCGTTCTCGAACACCTGCTTGAAGTAGAGGAAGTCGTCGTTCGTCAGACCCATACCGCCGAGGATGATTTTGTCCGCCTTGGCGCGCAGAGCCACGTTAGCCATCACGGCGTTGTACGGCTGGTCGGGGTCGGCGAAGAACGGAATCTTCTGTCCCGTAACGATAGTGTTGTTGAGGTCGATACCCGCGATACCCGTCGCGATGAGTTCGGACGGCTGCAAGCGGCGGAACGGATTGACGGTAGGTCCGCCGATTTCGCGCGCCTCGCCCTCTATCTGCTCGCCGCCTTCGAGCGGTTCGCCATAGGCGTTGAAGAAGCGTCCGGCAAGATTGTCCGACACCTTCAACTTCGGCGGTTCGCCGTGGAAGACGACCTCCGAGTTCGTAGCAAGACCCTCTGTGCCGGCGAATACCTGCAACGTGACGTTGTCGCCCATAATCTTCACCACCTGTGCGAGTTTGCCGCCCACGGTGGCGAGTTCGTCATTGCCTACGCCCGTCGCACGGAGCGTAACGGTCGCCTTGGTAATGTTGTCGATTTTGGTATATATTTTCTGAAATGCTCGTGTTGTCATAACGCTTCCCCCTTATTTGCTCTGTTCCGAAACATAGTTTTCAATCTGCTTTTGGTAGTCGTAGAACTTGTCGCTCTTCCACTCCGAATAGTTCATCTGGCGGAACAGGTTGATAAGTCCCTTGAAGAACTTCGAGCAAGCCTCGAAATCGGCGAAACCGAACGAGCGGTCGCAGATGTCGAGTACCATTTTATACATCATCTGCTGGCGCTCCATCGGGCAGTTGGCGTCGATGTCGTCGAACGCATCCTGCTGCAACACCACGAAGTCGATGAGTTCGCTCTTCCAGAAACGCTCGTGATACTCCACCGGCACGCCGTCGTCGCCGAGGATGTTGATTTGGTCGTTCGCCTCCTTGCCCCGCTGCACAATGGTCTTGCCGCGGTAGACGAGTTGTACCCAGTCCTTCTCGATTTTCTCGCCCAGATACTCCTCCACCTCCGGATATTCGAGGTATTTCGAGTAGGATTCTATCGGGTCGATAGCCGGATAACGCTTCGAATCGGCACGACCCTGCGACAATGCGTAGAAGCAGCGCGCAGCCTTCTTCGTCGATTCGGTAACCGGCTCTTTGAGGTTACCTCCCGCAGGCGACACCGTACCGAGGAACGTAACCGAACCCGTCGCGCCGTTAGTGAGTTTCACCAGTCCCGCGCGGGCATAGAAGTTCGAGATAATCGCCGACAGGTCCATCGGGAACGCGTCCTGACCCGGCAACTCCTCCAAACGGTTCGACATCTCTCGCAGAGCCTGCGCCCAGCGCGATGTCGAGTCCGCCATAACCAGTACCTTCAAACCCATCGAGCGGTAGTACTCGCCGATTGTCATACCCGTATATACCGAAGCCTCGCGGGCTGCGACCGGCATGTTCGACGTGTTGCAGATGATAATCGTACGCTCCATCAGTTTGTGTCCCGTGCGCGGGTCGACGAGTTCGGGGAACTCCTTGAAGATTTCGACCACCTCGTTGGCACGCTCGCCGCACGCCACGATGATGATGATGTCGGCATCAGCCTGCTTGGAAATCGCGTGCTGCAACACAGTCTTGCCTGCACCGAACGGACCCGGGATGAATCCCGTACCTCCCTCGGCGAGCGGGTTGAACGTATCTATCGCGCGCACGCCCGTCTCCATTACTTTCGACGGACGCGGTTTCTCCGTATAGCATCTCACAGCCTGCTTCACGGGCCAGCGCTGCACCATCGTAACCGGATATTCGTTGCCGTCGGCGTCAGCCAGCGTAGCAACCGTATCCGTAACCTTGTATTCGCCCGCAGCGGCGATGCTCTTCACGGTGTAGTTACCCGTCATGATGAACGGCACCATGATTTTGTGTGCCACCCACTGTTCCTGCACCTCGCCGAGCCACGAAGCCGCCGACACCTTGTCGCCGACCTGCGCGAGCGGCTTGAACTCCCACTTGCGCTCGAAATCTATCGGGTCGGTTATCGAACCGCGCTCGATGAAGAGGCTCTCCATCTTCTCCAAGTCGTTCTGCAAACCGTCGTAGTTGCGCGAAAGCAGCCCCGGAGCGAGCGTCGCTTCGAGCATGTGTCCGGCAAATTCCACGCTGTCGCCGATTTTCAGACCTCGCGTCGAGTCGTAAACCTGCACATAGGCGTCGTCGCCTATCACCTTGATGACCTCCGCCATCATCTTGGTATCGCCGCATCGAACATAGCAGATTTCGTTCTGACCGACCGGACCGTCGGCTTTGACGATAACGATGTTCGAGATGATACCGTTTACACGTCCTGTTGTTTTCATTTATTATTTAATTTATTTTCATTTTCCAACAAAGTAAATCGAACTGTTTTCGATTGAGATTCCGCATTAAGCCCGAAGGCTCGTACAGGACGTACTTGCCGAGGGCGCGATGCGGAATATCGCGAAAAGAGTCAATTTACGAATTCCCTGCCGTCGAGTTCAGCCATCAGGCGCTCGAACATCTCGCGACCGTACTTGCGGTCGAGCAGACTCCACCGCGCGACCATATTTACCTTGACGAGGTACGCCAGCACCGCATCGATGTCGAAATAGTCGAACGTCGAGAGTTCCGACGCCATGTCCCAGCGTATGCGGTCTATCTTGCGCTCTTTTTCGAGCATGTTGTGTTCGTCGTTCACCACGGCGATGACCGCATCCATATACGGAAGTTCTCCGCGCAGACCGAAATCCGCAGCCGAACTGCGCTGCAACTGCTCGACGATTTCGCCGCCGCCGACGGTTACCGTCTCGACCGGAATGCCCTGCGAACGGGCGGTTGCCGCGGCAATAACATTGCGCAGCGTGCGGTCGAACTCCGACCACTCGCGCATAAAACGCGACGGCGAAGCGGCGCACTCCTCGTAATACGCCCCGAACAGCGCGCGGGCGAACGAAAGCGTCATATCCGATTCCTCGGCATCCTCGCCCTCGGGATTGGCGTATGCGCGCAGCACGCGGGCGATGCGCTCGGGCAGAAGTTTCGGCGATTTCATCTCCTGCTCCGACTCCTCGGCTGACAGTCTGCCGAGGCGGTTGTGCGCCGTACAGTCGTTATGCAGAGCGACGATGTTCTCGCAGTCGTAGTAGGCATAGAGCAGGCGGACGCACTTCATGTCGCGCGCCGAGACCGACTCCCCGATTTCGGCGAGTATCGCCTCGATGTCGAAGCCCTTGGTCTCGGCATCCAGAGCGTATTCGCGGAAACCCGATACGAGTGCGTAATAATCCCTACCGAACATACCCTACTCGAACAGCATTCGTGAAACCTTCTCGCGCAGATATTCGTGCATCAGAGCGGCGAAACTCTCGTCGGTGAACGAGATGTAGTATCCGCCGTTCTTCTCGCCGATTTTGAAACCGCTGCGCACGTCCTTCGAGTAGCCCACCTCGATGCCCGCAGCGAGCAGTTCGCCCACCGACGCGCCGAAACGTGCGGCGAACTCCTTCTCGGCAGTCTCGGGCAGCAGAGCCTTCAACTCGGTCTTCGAGCCTGCGCCGTTCCAGTTCTTCGCCACTTCGAGCAGCATCGACTTGATGAAGTCGGCATCGAGAGCCGCACCCTTCAACGCCTCGTCGGTCGATTTTGCGATGACGAGGTCGGCGATTTCGTTCTTGATTTTGGCTACCGCCTGCTTGCCTGCGAGGGCGATTTCGGTCATCGAGTTCTTCTCGACGTCGGCAGCCTTCTCCTCGGCTTTCCTGACGATTTGAGCAGCCTTCTCCTCGGCTTCGGCAACGATTTTCGCCGCTTTGGCTTCGGCGTCCGCCACCAGACGCTCCGCTTCGGCGCGTCCCTTCTCCAAACCCTCGCCGTAGAGTTTGTCGGTGAGTTCTTTCAATTTGTTATCCATAAGATATTTCGTTTAATTTCGATATTTTTCGTCATTATTCGCGGACACACACGACAAATTCCGCACCCGAATCGTCGGGAGCGGACGCAATCGCTATATTTCGTCTCCGCTGCACACTGCCTTATCTTCGATAAGCCGTGCAAATATAAACAAATTTTTCCGCCCTGCCAAACCCAGAATCCGCCATTCTGCAATTTCGGACATTTCGAGCGACACGATGCAGGGATACCCCGCGGAATTATTAAAGTCCTTAAAGTCTTTAAGGACCCTAAGGACTTTAAGCCTGACATAGGCGGCACTCCTATTGATGCTGCGGTCGGAGCAAATCCTGCACGACCTTCACGGGCGAGAACGTCGAAATCGGCACATCGACGAAAATAGTGTTCCAATGCGCCATCGCCCCGTTCCACAGACCCGGCAACTCCTGCGCCCTCAACTCGCGCCCGCCGCTCGACTTGGACGAGATGAATCCCGTAGACGGGTCTACGAACCGTTTCAAATCGAATTTCGAGCCGTCGCAACGCTTCACGCCGCAGACCAAATCGACCGGATTGAAGTGCGTCGCGCCCTTCATCAGCGGCATGTCCTCCGCCGAAATCTGGCTCGACTCGGCGATTTGGAGCGAAACCGTGCCGTCGTCCGCCTTAACCCAGAACGGACCGCCGCCGGGTTCGCCCTCGTTGCGCACCATTCCGCATACGCGGACAGGGCGGTCGAGAATCTTTTCGAGCAGTGCCGCATCATAATTTTCGGGCAGTTTCACGCACAGTTCGCGACGGATGAAACCGGCGACCTCCGCCAAATCGGCATCACCCGCACGCAGGGCGCGCAGATGGGCGAACGTCCGCTCCTGCCTGTCGAGCAGCACGCCCGCAAGCACCTTTTTGAACACTACGGTATCGCCGCGGCGGGCATCGGTCGTAACGTTGTCTATATTCTTTATAAATATGATGTCGGCATCTATCTCGTCGAGATTCTCAATCAGCGCGCCGTGTCCCGCAGGGCGAAAAAGCAGTTCGCCGCCGTCGGTGCGGAACGGCTCGTTGCCGGGCGTAGCGGCGATAGTGTCGGTAGACGGTTTCTGCTGCGAGAACGAGATATCGTAGCGGATGCCGAAACGCTGCTCGTAATATGGCAAACGCTCCTCCAACAGCGCACGGAAGCCCGCCTCGTGTTCGGGCGACACGGTGAAGTGGATGCGCGACACGCCGTTCGACGCTCCGTACTGCGCACCCTCGACCAGATGTTCCTCGACAGCCTTGCGCGCGCCGTCGGGATAACTGTGGAACGTTACCAGCCCCTTCGGTTTCGCGCCGTAGTTCAACCCGTCGCCTATGATTGCCGCCACGACCGCACGGTCGTCCGAAAAGTCGGCGACCGCCTTGCGGAGTTCGGGATAGAATGCGAATTTTTCGATATTTTCGAGCAGATTATCGATACCCTTGCCACGCTTGCCGTCGTTCACGAACTCGAACAACTCCTTGAACATCCGCGTAGCCGCTCCCGATGCCGGAACGAACTTGACCACCGACAGTCCGTCGGCACGGCGTTCGTATGATTCGACGGCAGCCGCGACCCCCTCGGGCGAGAGTACGGTTATGCCGTCCTGCGGCGATGCCGCCGCCACGACGGGCAGCGACGGGAATCCGCGCCGGAAATTTTCCATTTGCCGTTCGACCTGCTCCACTGACAATCCGTGGCGTCGAATCTGTTCGATGTCTTTTTCTGTGAACATAGTAGTTTAAGTCGGTTGATTTATCAAAGTTAAGAATTTTCCTGCAAATAATCCGCCTTTTGCGGAAATTTTTATCGTGCAGCCGCCCTTAAAGTCCTTAAAGTCTTTAACGACCTTAAAGACCCTATCGAAATTATTCGTATCTTTGACTTCGTCTTAGATACTCCCGCTCGGCAATGCCAAATAAATTTGGCATTGCTCTCGCTTATTCGTATCTTCGCAGCATGATTCGCATATTTGAAAATACCGACCTGCGGGAGCGCAACAGTTTCCACGTCGTACAGCGTGCCGCGCGGCTTGCGGAATTCGACCGTGCCGACGAACTGCCCGAACTCTTCGCTTCGCACATTCACGGAGAGTGGATGGCTCTCGGCGGCGGCAACAACATTCTTTTCACGCACGATGTCGAGAAGACGCTCGTCGTGCCGTGCAACCGCGAAACGGAAATCGTAGCGGAGGATGACGCGAGCCTGACGGTAAAGGTCGGCGCAGGCGTCGAGTGGGACGACTTCGTCGAATGGTGCGTCGCCCGCGGACTATGGGGAACCGAAAATCTGTCGCTCATCCCGGGCAAGGTCGGTGCGGCACCCGTCCAGAACATCGGCGCATACGGCGCGGAGGCGAAGGACACGATAACCCGCGTCGAGATTTTCCGTCCCGAGCAGGGCGATTTCGCGACACTCGCCGCCGAGGAGTGCGGATTCGGGTATCGCGACAGCATATTCAAACGTTCGCTCAAAGGTCGCGTCATAATCACTGCTGTCGAATTCCGGCTGTCGAAAACAGCCAAGCCCAATCTCGGTTACGGCGACGTCATCCGCGAAGTCGAGGCTCGCGGAGGGGCGACGCTGCGCAACATCCGCGACGCGATATGCTCGATACGCCGCAGCAAACTCCCCGACACGGCGGTTACGGGCAATGCGGGCAGTTTCTTCAAGAATCCGGTAGTCGATACGGCAGTTGCCGAGCGGCTCAAAGCGCAATATCCCGACATGCCGCTCTACCCCGCCGCCGACGGCACGAAGGCAAAACTCGCCGCAGGCTGGCTGATAGACAAGGCGGGATTGAAAGGATACTCCGAAGGTCGCGTCGGCGTCCACTCGCGGCAGGCTCTCGTCCTGATAAATCTGGGCGGGGCGACGGGCGGCGAGGTAATCGGCTTCGCCCGCAGCGTTCAGGCGAAGGTACGCGAAAGGTTCGGCATCGACATCGAAACGGAGGTAAACATATTATAGGACAACACGTCATGCACAACAACGCACTGATAGACAATTTCGGTAAATACATCGAACGCCACTCGCTCTTCACCCGCGACGACAAGATTCTGCTGACGGTGTCGGGCGGAGTCGATTCGATGGTGATGCTGTCGCTGTTCGCCGAGTCGGGCTACGACATCGGCGTCGCCCACTGCAACTTCGGGCTGCGCGGTGCCGAAAGCGACGAGGACGAGGAGGTCGTCGCCCGCGAAGCCGCCAAATACGGCGTGGTCTGCTACAACCGGCGGTTCGACACCGTCGGCGAGATGGAGCGCACGGGCGAGTCAATGGAGATGGCCGCCCGCCGTCTGCGCTACGCTTGGTTCTACGAACTCTGCGACGAACACGGCTACAACGTCATCTCGGTGGCGCACCACATGGACGACTCGATAGAGACCTTCTTCATCAACCTGCTGCGCGGCACGGGGCTGAAAGGGCTTACGGGCATCAACCACCGCATGGGCAAGGTCGTGCGACCGCTGATGTTTGCCTCGCGCAAGGAGATTCTGGAATACGCCGTCGCCAAGCGCATTCCGTTCCGCGAAGATTCGTCGAACCGCTCGACCAAATACCTGCGCAACAAGATTCGGCTGGGAATAGTGCCGATGATTCGCGAGATAAACCCCAAGTTCACCTCCATAATGCGCGGCAACCTCTACCGCCTCAACGACGCCCAGCAGTTCGTCGAGTCGGCGATAGCCAAGATACGCGACATCGCGACCGAGAGCCGCGACGGGGTGGACACGATTTACGCCGACCGCATCGACGCCGCCTTTCCGCGCAACTTCGTGATATACGAACTGCTCAACTCCTCCTACGGATTCAAGGGCGACGTGGTGGACGAACTCTGCCGCGCGCTCGAACAGGGTCTGACGGGCAAGCGGTTCTATTCGCGCGAATATGTCGCCTGTATCGACCGCGGCAACGTCGCCGTAACGCGCATCGGCGACGACGACAGTTGCGAGACGGTGGTCGAGCAGAACGCGATGCGCAGTTACTGCGGCAACTCGGTACTCTATTTCGACCACACCGACATCGACAACATCACCGATTACAGCGTGCCGCACGACATCGCGCTCATCGACGAGAGCAAGTTGCGCTACCCGCTCCGCCTGCGCCGCTGGCGCGAGGGCGACTGGTTCATACCATTCGGCATGACGGGTCGCAAGAAGGTGAGCGACTATCTGATAGACCGCAAGGTGTCGATGATTGAGAAGAACCGCCAGTTCGTGCTGGTGTCGGGCGACGACATAGTCTGGCTCGTCGGCATGCGCATCGACGACCGCTACCGCATCGATAACTCGACGGAAAACATACTGCGCATATACAGAGAAATACTATAATATACATTTACACTGAAACGTCATCGCGAACCGACGCCAAACCGAGAGCAGTCGAGTTTACTCGGACTGCCGAGGTGCGAAGGAGGAAAATCCCGCATATGCGGGATTAAGACCTGCATCCGACTTGCGGGACGATGCCCAAAAGGGTCTATGCAGGGCTGTGGCGATCTACCTTTGTTGAAGAACATTACTGATACCCAATCCGTCATCCTGAGTGAAACGAAGGATCCGTTTCGGAAGGTTCTGATTATTCAGATTCTTCGCTCCGCTCAGAATGACGTACATATAATAAGTTCAGTGTAAAGTTTAATTAAAAACAGTTTCTACAATGGCAAAGAGTGCGATAAAATTCAAGGACTGCGAAGCCGATTTCCGCCGTCTGTCGGCAGACATCGACGCCCGCAAATACGCGCCCGTCTATCTGCTGATGGGCGAGGAACCCTATTTCATCGACGCTCTGTGCGAAAAACTGGCGACCACCGTCCTCGACGAGGCGGAACGGTCGTTCAACCAGATAATGCTCTACGGTCGCGACACCGACGGCGGCACGGTGGCGAGTTACTGCCGTCAGGTGCCGATGATGGGCAACTACGAGGTAATCATCGTCAAGGAGGCGCAGCGGCTCGACCGGCTCGAACTGCTCGCGTCCTACACCGCCAAGCCGCAGAAATCGACCATACTCGTAATCTGCCACAAGGAGAAGAACGCCGACCGCCGCCAGCAACTCTACAAGACCTGCGCCGCGAACGGCGTCGTGTTCGAGTCGGTGCGTCCGCGCGACTACGAAATCAAGGACTGGCTCGGTGGATTCGTCCGCTCGAAAGGGTTGGAAATCGACCCGTCGAGCATCGAACTGCTCGTGAACCACCTCGGCACCGACATCTCGCGCATCGGCAACGAACTCTCGAAACTGACGGTCTCGCTGCCCGCCGACAACCGCCGCATAACGACCGACACCATCGAGGAGTACATCGGCATATCGAAGGAGTTCAACAACTTCGAGTTGTGCAAGGCGGTGGCGACCAAGGACATCCGCCGCTCGCTCACCATCGCCGACCACCTGTCGCGCAACCCGAAGGAGTACCCGCTGCTGCTGACGATTCTGGCACTGTTCGGAACGTTCCGCGAGATATTCATCGTGAACTACCTGCGCTGGCAGACCCAGTATAGGCAGGTGCCGTTCCCGTCCGACCCCGAGTTGCTCGGCATCCTCAAAACGGGCAACATCTATGCCCTGCGCGAACTCAAACAGACCGCCGCACTCTGGAACAACCGCAAGGTGTTCAACGTTCTCGGACTGCTGCGCGAGTACGACGCCAAGAGCAAGGGCGTCGATACAGGCGGCTCGTCGGACGCCGAACTGCTGCGCGAACTGCTGTTGAAAATCCTTATGTAAACGCCGCCATGGAGGATACCATATATAAAAACGGCAGGTTCATCGACGCATCCGCCGACAGCGACGCCCCGTTCGTCTACCAGTACATCCGCACCGACGGACACCGGGCATTGCAGATGCAGCGGCGCATGGAGTTGCTCGACGCCGCGTCATGGCGCATCCGCCGCGCCCCGTCGGGGCTCGACACGGGACGCACCGCGGCGGCTGTCGAACGGCTTCTGATACAGAACGGCTATCCCGACCACGACTCGCACATCGTCCTGCTGCGCAGTTACGGCAACGCCGAATACGCCCTCTCATGCCACGGCACATCCATGTACGGCGGTCTCGCATTGAGGGCATTGCGCCCGCGGGCGACGATTGTCGAGTCGGGCGGCATATTCGACGGGCTGCCGACATCGGCTTCGCTCGCATCCGCACGGCTACTGGGCGAATACGCCGCCACGCAGGGTTGCGGTGCATTCGTCGCAACCGACGGTGCGGGACGCATCGTGTCGGTGGACGGCGGCACGCCAGTGATAATCTCGCGGGGCGTCATAACCGTTTCGGAATCGTCGATGACGGTCGAGGCGGAGACGGTGATGAAGGCTTTCGAGCGCGACGGACGGCGGATGGAGATACGCGACTTTTCGCGCAGCGAACTCCTTGCGGCTGACGAACTCGCGGGCATCGACCACCGTGGCATCACCTCCGTCTCGGAGTGCGACGGCACGGCATACTCCGACATCATCCTCAACGTTACGGCGCAGCGGCTCTGACACCTGCCGCCAGAAAATTTCCCTAATGACCTTAACGACTTTAAGGACCTTAAAATCAGTTTTCTATCATTTTTTCTACAAAAAATATAACCCACCCCCTATCCGCATGTTGTATATTTGTCGCAAACCAACCGCAAATTACAACCTGTCATGAAAAAATTTCTTATAATCTACTCCGTCGTGGCGACGCTGCTGCTCGCAGGCGGAGTGCGGATTCTCCGCAACGAAAACAAACGCCTCAAAAACAACCAGACCGCCCTTGCGCAGGAGGTCGAACACTACAAGTCCGCCCTCGGCGACGAGGTCGCCTCCGCACAGATTCTGCGGCTGCGGTGCGGCGAGTACGAAGACCTGCGCAAAGCCGACGCCGAACGCATCAAATCGCTCGGAATCCGCATCCGTCGGCTCGAAAGCGCAGCCCGAAGCGTCGCCGCGACCGAGGTCGAAGCCCGCACGACCATACGCGATACCGTCGTCGTGCGCGACACCGTCCGGCTGTTCGACACGATTCACCGCGCCGACACGCTGCGGCATTTCCGATGGAGCGACCCGTGGGTCGAGGTAGAGGGTGAAATCGACGGCGGCGACGTCCGCTGCACAGTCCGCAGCATCGACACGCTGCATCAGGTCGTACACCGCGTTCCGCGACGCTTTCTGTTCATCCGCTACGGCACGAAGGCAATCAGGCAGGATGTCTTCTCGACCAATCCCCACACCCGAATCGCCTACACCGAATACGTTGAATTCGAGCGTCGCCGCCGCGGAAGACAGGGCGGGTGAAAGCCAAATAAGTAATACAGGTAAAATAGGTAATATAAGAAATCCCATATTGCCTATAATACCTATTCTGCCTATTTTCCACGAAACTCCTTCCGCCGAAATTTGGTTATCCCGACGGCATATATTATCTTTACCGATTATTTACATGACCTTATCATCGGAATGAAAAGAATCGCACTGTTTCCGGGGTCGTTCGACCCTTTCACGCGGGGGCATGAAGCCTTGGTCGCCCAGACGCTCGAACTATTCGACGAAGTGGTCGTCGCCGTCGGCGCGAACATGGCGAAGAACAGTCTGCTCGACATCGAGAGCCGATGCCGCCTTATCGCCGACCTCTATGCCGGCAATACGCGCGTGAGCGTTGCGAGTTACGGCAATCTGACGGGCGAGTTCGCACGCTCGGTCGGAGCGACAGTACTCGTGCGCGGAATCCGCAACACGACCGACTTCAACTACGAGCGCAGCATCGAGGCGACCAACCGCCGTTTGTTCCCCGAACTGACGACCGTGCTGCTCGTAACGCCCGACGAGTATGCCCACATCTCGTCGAGTATCGTGCGCGAACTCATCGTGTTCGGACACGACGTGACCGATTTTGTTCCGCAGGGGACGCGGCTCGAAAAATATATAGACAAACATAAACCAAACGAATAATTCACAATGGAATTTACAGCGGAAATGATAGCCGGACTTCTCGGGGGAGAGGTCGCAGGCGACAAGAATACTGCGGTACACACGGTATCGTCCATCGAGGAGGGCAGGCAGGGTTCGCTCACCTACCTCACCAACCCCAAATACGAACAGTTCGTCTACACGACCGAATGTTCGATAGTACTCGTTGGCAAGGATTTCGTGCCGAAGCAGGAGGTTCGGGCGACGCTCGTCAAGGTGGATGACGTCGGCCGCAGCGTGCTGCAACTGCTCGAAATGTACAACGCCATGAAACCGCAGAAAACGGGCATCAGCCGTCTGGCGTCCGTATCCGAAAAGGCGGAGGTCGGCAAGGATTGCTACATCGGCGACTTCGCCGTCATCGAGGCTGGGGTGAAAATCGGCGACGGGGCGAAAATCTACCCGCAGTGCTACGTCGGCGACGGGGTGCGCATCGGCGCAGGCACTAAACTCTATGCCGGAGTGAAAATCTACGAGGGCTGCCGCATAGGCGAACGTTGCATAATCCATGCGGGGGCGGTAATCGGCGCGGACGGCTTCGGCTTCGCGCCCAACGCGCAGGGCGGATTCGACAAGATTCCGCAACTCGGCAACGTCGTCATTGAGGATGACGTCGAGATAGGAGCCAACACCTGCATCGACCGTGCGAAGACCGACTCGACCATAATCCGTCGCGGTGTGAAACTCGACAACCTGATTCAGATAGGGCACAACGTCCAAATCGGTGAAAATACCGTTTCGTCGGCGCAGACGGGCATTGCCGGCACATCGAAGGTGGGTCGCAACTGCTTCCTCGCGGGGCAGGTGGGCATCGCCGACCACATTACCGTGGGCGATTTCGTGAAAATAGGCTCGAAAAGCGGCATCGACCGCGACATTCCGTCGGGGCAGGTGCGCTTCGGCTCGCCGGCACTCAACGGCAGGGAGTACTACCGCTCGTTCGCGGTATTCAAGGTTCTGCCCGAATTGAGCCGCCGCGTAGACAACATAGAAAAGAAACTGGAAGAAAAATAAAAGACCTTAAAGTCTTTAAGGACCTTAAAGACCCTAAAAAACAGAAAGACCATGAAAAAATCGTTCTTATTCGCAGCCGTATCGCTGATGCTGGCTGGATGTGCCGGACACGGCACGGTAATCAAGGGTGAGGTGGAGAACCTCGCCGACGGATACGTATATCTCGCCGACATGAAGCAGCAGGGCGCAGTCATCGACTCCGCGTTGGTCAGCGGCGGCAAGTTCCGCTTCGCGCTCGACGACGCGCAGCCTACGTTCGCCCGCATCGCCACGGCACACGTGCCTGTGGCATACCTCTACATCGAGAAGGGCGAAATAACCGTCAGCGGCAACATGACCGACAGTTCGGTAACGGTCGGCGGCACGACGGCAAACGACGGATTCGCCGAATACGTGAAGAAGATGGGTATTCTCCGCGAGGATTTCCGCAATGCCGAGACGCAGGAGATGGCGAACGAGATAGACGCCAAGTACGAGGCTCTCGTGGCTGAAACCATCGAGCAGAACAAGGATAACATCTTCGGCATCGACCTCTACATCGGCACCAACGGCTACGACATGTCTGCCGCCGAGATGATAAAGTACCTTAAAGCACTGCCCGAGACGTTGCGCACAATTCCGCTTGTCGCCGACGCGCTCGCACAGGCGGAACAGAGAATCAAGACCGAACCTCAGGCGGAGGGCAGCGACTATGTGCCGCACTACATCGACATCGTGCAGCCAGACACCGACGGAAAGGAGATTTCGCTCGCTTCGGTGGTCGAGAATCCGAAGAACCGCTACGTGCTTATCGACTTCTGGGCTTCGTGGTGCGGACCGTGCATGCGCGAGATTCCGGAACTCGTCGAGGCATACAAAAAATACCACAAAAAAGGTTTGGAAATCTACGGCATCTCGCTCGACCGTGAGGCTGACGCATGGAAGAATGCGCTGGACAACAACAAGATGACGTGGATAAACGTAAGTTCGCTCACGAGTTTCGACAACAAGGCTGTCGAGGACTACGCCGTGCAGGCGATACCGACCAACTATCTCGTCGATTGCTCGAACGGCGTAATCATCGCCAAGAATCTGCGCGGCGAGGAGGTGGCGAAGAAGTTCGCCGAACTTTTCGAATAGGCGGCAGCAGCGGCAACGGAGTATGGCAATTTATCGGATTCTGGGCATCGACCCGGGTACGAACTACATGGGCTACGGCGTCCTCGAAATCGAGGGGCGGACGCTGCGTGCTGTCGTACTCGGCGACGCAGACCTCCACAAAATCGCCGACCCTTACGCCAAGTTGCGCTACATATTCGACTGCGTATGCCGGCTCATAACCGACTACGAGCCGAGCGAGGTCGCGCTCGAATCGCCGTTCTTCGGCGAGAACGTGCAGAGCATGCTGAAACTGGGACGCGCTCAGGGGGTGGCTATGGCTGCCGCCCTGAGCCGTAACAAGAGCGTGTTCGAGTACGCCCCGACCCGCATCAAACAATCCATCACCGGCACTGGCGCGGCATCGAAGGAGCAGGTCGCCTCAATCGTCATGCGCACGCTGAAAATCGAGGACCCGCCGCGGCGGCTCGATGCGACCGACGGCATGGCAGTCGCCCTGTGCCACTATTTCACCTCGACCTCCCCTATCGACCGTGCGCTCGGCACGGCACGCGTCAAGGGTCTGGGCGGCGACAAGCGCGCACGCAAGCGCGGCACGCAGACATGGGAGAGTTTCCTCAAAGAGCATCCCGACCGCGAGGTAAAATAGGTATTATAGATTGAATAGGCAGTATAAGAGAACAACCTATACTACTTATAGCCTATTGCCCCTGCCAACCGCCACCCCTCCAAAAAATTTTCTCCCGATTAAATCTTTTCGCGTAGTTTTGCGTCATAGTATCGGAGGCGCATCCGAAAAAACCATTGAAATGCAAAACGAAAACAGACAAACCAAACTCGAACGGCTCGAAGCGATTATCGACCGGCGGCAGCACGACATGTTCCGATTCGCATACATGCGCACCGGTTCGCGCGCCGATGCCGAGGACATTGTGCAGGATGTATTTCTGCGGCTGTTCCGCTCGGAGGAGGATTTGAGCCGCATCGACGACGTCGAACGCTATCTGTGGCGTTCGATTGCCAACCGGTGCCGCGATTTCCACCGCCGCAGACGCCGCACAGACGTACCGGCGGAGCAGGCGGAGCAGGCGGAGCAGGCGGGCGACATTGCCGAACCCGACGACCGCGAGATGCACGACGAATATCTGCGCATCGAACGGCTGCTCGCAGGACTGCCCGACGAGCAGGCGGAGACAGTCCGGCTGCGATGCACCGACTCGCTGACATTCGCCGAGATAGCCGAACTTACCGACACCTCGGAGGCTACCGCGAAATCGCGCTGGCGGTATGCGATAGAGCATCTGCGAAAAAAGTTTTTTAACTAAAAAAAGATTTACCATGAAAAATCAGAGAGAAAATACGAATTCCGGACATTCGTCCGACGAAAAAATCATCGATGCCCTCACGCCGCACTGCTCTTTCCGCGCATCGGACGGGCTGAAAGAGCGCGTACTCGTCGAAGCGCGCCGCGAAACCGAAAAAGAGAACCGGCGCACGAAACCGCTGTTCACACGTCTGCGGGCAGCGGCGGCATTCGCTGCGGCAGCGGCGGTACTGCTCGCGCTGTTCGTCATCAATCCTGCCGAGATGTATCGGGCGAATGCGGCGGGCAGGCTGCTGGATGCCGCGGCTGAGATATTCGGCAGCACGCCGTCGTTCGGCATGACGATAGAGGTGCGCACACTGCCGCAGGAGAACTTCGCCTACATCGATGCCGACGCCAAATTCGTCAGGCACGAACTGACGGTCGAGCCGAGTACGGGTCGCTGGCGGCTCGCGAAGCCGAAGCGCGTGGCTGTCAGCGACGGCAGCGACGTAAGGGTCTACAATCCCGAAACGGCTCTCGGCACCATATTTCCCGCGGGCAGCATGGGCGTAATCGAGGACTTCGCGCAGATTCTCGACCCCTACATGATGCTCTTGCAGGAGGAGGCTCGCGTCCGCGACAACAGGAATTATTCCTGCCAGAAAGTCGTTGCGGGCGATGTCATCACGCTGACCGTAAACGCCCCCGCCGAGGGCGACTTCGCCAACGACTATCTGCGTAACACCTCGATAAGCGAATCGGACACGCGCCGCGCATACCGTTTCGACCGAGAAAGCGGACGGCTGCTCGAAATGCAGATAGACCTATGGCGCGACAAAAAGGCGGTAACGATACTGCGCATCACGGACATCGCCTACGGCAAGCCGGTCGATGAAGCGGTATTCGCCGCGCCGGCAGGCATCGAATGGCTCGACAAACGCACCTCCTCCCCTGCCGACAGTGAGTCGCAGTTCGTCGGCATCACGCCGGAGCAGGCTGTGGAGAAGATGTTCGCCGCCATGCGCACTTGGGACGAGGGCGTGCTGAAAGAGGTTCTCACGTACTATCACCTCGACGCATTGAAGCGGACTTACGAGGGCTGCCGTCTTATTGCACACAAGCAGCATTTCCGCTCGGGAATATACGGAGGAGTGTTCGTGCCGTGTCGCATACTCTTCGCCGACGGTCGCAAGGAGGACATCGTAGTCGCCGTCCGCAACGACAACGAACGCGGAGCATGGCTGGCTGACGGAGGTATTTAGGAACGGCGGACATGAAACAGATAGGTATTATAGGTAATATAAGCAATATAGGCGATTTCCTATAATACCTATTCTGCTTATATTGCTTACATTGTCCGTGTGCGGAGGCGGAGCCTTTCGGGACGGCGCGAAAAAATTGTTGCGGCAGGCAATTTTTTTCGCGAAATATTTGCACGTATCGGAAATTTGCCCTACATTTGCACTCGCAATTCGGCTCCGTAGCTCAACTGAATAGAGTACTTGACTACGGATCAAGCGGTTACAGGTTTGAATCCTGTCGGAGTCACTGAAAATCGGAAGGTTATGAAAATAATCTTCCGATTTTTGTTTTTGCACGGAGTGGAGAGAGGACTGTGGGCAGGGGCAATAGGCAGTATAGGTAATATAAGTAATATATGTTATCTCCCATATCACCTATAATACCTATAATACCTATATTACCTATCCCCCTACCTATCCCCGCCGCGGCAAAAAAAGCGACGGACCGAAGTCCGCCGCCTCACAAACACACCTTAATATATAATTGCTACCCGTAAATAGCCGAAGCGAGAATGGAGAGCGGATGCTCGACCCTCTTCGAAGTGGACATCTCTATCTGCCACTTGCAGGTTTCGCAGTCCGTCGCGACGAGGTCGCAGCCCGAAGCCTCGATTTTGCGGAAAAGGCTCTCGCCTATCGCCTGCGAGGTCTCGTAGTTCTCCTTTTTGAAGCCGTATGTACCCGCGATGCCGCAGCACTGCGAATCGAGCACCGTCAGTTCGACCGACGGAATCATCTTCAACAGTTCTATCGAGTAGTACGACCAGCCGAGTTTCTCCATGTGGCACGGAGTGTGGTATGCGACGCGGATTTTCGGCGCGTCCTCGCGGAAACGCAGTTTCGCACCGCCCGACTGCAACAGTCGATAGACATATCGCGTCGCGAGTTCTATGTTGTCGCGCACGTCGGCATTGTCGATGCCGAGCAGGTGCGGATATTCGTCGCGCAGAGTGAACGTACACGTGGACGAGGTCGCGAGAACCGGCATACCCTGCCCGCCCGCAGCCTTGCGAATCGATGCGACATTGACTTTCGCCTGACGTTTAGCCTGATTGATGAATCCGTTGGAAATCAGGGCGACGCCGCAGCACTTCTCCTTTTCGAGCAACTGCACGCCGATGCCCAGAGCATTCATCACCTTGACGAAATCCTTGCCCAACGCGGGATTGTTGTAATTCACGTAGCAGCCGTGGAAGAAACTTACCTGCTTCGGGAACGCCGCCTGCGCCTCGCGCTGCTTCTTCATCCAGCCCTCGAACGTACCCTGCGAATATTTCGGGAACGTGCGGCGGTGGTCGATTTTCAGCACGGCGTCCATAGCCGCCTTGACGGGTTTCAGACCGACGGTGGCGTTCACGACGGGAGCCATCGTCGTGGAAATCGAGCCGACGAGGTCGGTATTCGCCAGCGCGAACTCGCGAAGACCGGGTTTCTTCTTGCTGAACTTGATGCGGGCGGACTGGATTATGTCGCCGATACGCACGTTCGACGGACATGCCACCTCGCAACGCTTGCAGTTGAGACAGTATTTCAACGCTTCGTCGTAGAACTCGGGGCGTTTCAGCCGCAGGCGTTCGCCGTCGGGACCCGACTGCTTCGGACCCGGATAGAGCGGATTTACAGCCGCAACAGGGCAGTAGACCGTGCAGACCGTGCATTTGATGCACTGTTCGAAATTGTTTACGCTGTTTTCAGTCATCATATCTTATCACTGCTACTTTTTCAAAATACAATCGGCGACCGCAAGTGCCGTGAGCATCGATACGCCCGCGCCGCAACCCTCCTTCACGGGGTTGAAGCCCGCAAGTCCCGCACCCGCGACATAGAGGTTGGCTACCGCCTTTCCGCCGCGCAAACCGTGCAGGCTGCCGTCGGTCGCCACGCCGAACTTCTCGAACGGCTGCGCCGCGAACAGGTCGCGGTCGTACCACTCGCCGCGGTCGGCTGCGCATACGACGTCCAGTCCGAACAGAGGTTCGCGGATGCCGTCGCGCCCGGAGACAAGTCCACGGCTGAAATAACTTCCCGTCGCGAGGACGTAGTTGTCGGCTTCGAATGCGACATCGCCGTGGTTGGCGGTGTGAACAGCCGTTATGCGCCCGTCCTTTTCGTCATAGCCGACAGCCGTATCGCCGAGGAAATAGACGCCGCCCAAACGCTCGAACGTCCGGCACAGGGCGATTTGCATACGTATGCCGGGGACAGACGGCGGCAAGGTCGCGACGACAGCCACCGGACGTCCGACACGTTCGGTAAGGTAACGCACGCCGTCGCAGCGGTCGATGCCGAGTATCGCCGGCACGAGAACCGCTTCGGCATCGCCGACCTCGGAGGCGATGATGTTCGCCAGTTCGACGATATTCTCCTCGCGGTCGAAGATTCGCGCGATATTCGCCGAACGCATCTCGCTCGGATTGCGGCGGATATTCTCCAACGCAGGCAGGTTGAACGTATGCAGGGCGCACTGCGTGCCTATCTTGCGCAGTTCGTCGGCGATGAACTGCGAATAGAAATCGAGGAATCCCTCAGCGTTGAACAGAGCCACTTTGCTCCACGGCAACCTGTCGGCGGCGTCGCTGCGGACATAACCGTCCATGGTAAGCCATGCGGGTTTGAGAGTACCCATAGGCGTCAGGCGGTAGTGGTTCTTCGTCGCCGAACCGTTCACCTTGCCGCCCGCTTCGCCAATCAGTTGCGCAGCCTCGTCGGCAAGTATCGCGAAACGCTCCACGCCTATCTTGGCGTAAGGATGCTCGGGCGACTGCTCCGCGAGGGTCTTCACCGCTTCGGCAGGATTCTCCACTGCCGTGCCGTCGGGCAATGCCGCGAGCAGGTCGAGCGAACCCGACGAAAAGTGCAGCGCACTCTGACCCGACGAAATGACGGCGCAGCGTTGTCCCGCCTTCGCCAGCCGCAGACCGCACATAAGTCCCGACAGACCGCCGCCTATTATTACACTATCGAATTTCATATCCTATTCCGTTTTTTATTCATTTTCATGCACCTTTCTCCGCCGCGGCAAAACTTCCGCACCGTCATGTTGAGCGCAGCGAAACATCTGTTTCAGATTCTTCGTTTCACTCAGAATGACGAACCGATTCCGCATCGGATTTGACAGAATGATTATTGGTTAAACCGCACACACCGTCGTAGAGCCACATCGTGAACTCGCTTTCGCGCAGCGTATCGCCCCATGCGACCGGAGCCATACCCTTCCAGCGTTCGTTGAGGAAATCGGTCAAATCCTCCTTGGCGCGGCGGGTGCAATACCTGCCCTTTTCAGCCATAAGTCCCGCGGCACGGCAGGCGCACAACTCGCCCTGGCACGTTCCCATGCCGACACGGGTGCGGCGGCGCAGGTCTACGAGGTTGTTCACGTCGAGAGCGTTGATTGCGTACTCCACCTCGCCGGCAGACACCTCCTCGCACTCGCAGACGAGCGAACGCTGAGCCGGAGTTTCGGCAGCGACGCGCTCCGCCATGTCGCCGTGGCGATAGATGGACGATTCGCGCTGCATGGCAGGTATGGAGATGAGTTTGCGCGAAACATTCTCCTCCTCGCGCGAACCGGGGAGTTTCTCCTCGGCGGTAACGCACTTGGCGGACAGATTGAGTTTCTTGCAGATAAGGTCGGTAGTCCACTCGCCCATCAGACGGTAGGTCATCAGTTTGCCGCCCGTAATGGTGATGAAGCCCTCGATGCCGTCGCGCTTAGCATGGTCGAGAACCACGATGCCGCGGCTGACGCTTCGACCGCTCGGGTCGTCGTCCGAAGCGACAAGCGGACGCACGCCCGCGTATGCACGCAGGATGCGGGTATGCTCCAACGACGGAGCGAGTTTCATACCCTCGCGCAGCAGCAAGTCGACCTCGTCCGCCGTAACGTACATGTTGTCGCACTCCTCGAACGGAACCTTGCTCGACGTCGTGCCGATAAGGCAGATGGTGTCGCCCGGCACGAGGATGTCGGCGTCCGCAGGCTTGCGGCAGCGGTTGATTACTATGTTGTTCACACGGTGTCCGAAGATAAGCAATGCGCCCTTCGCCGGAAGCATGTTCACGGTAACGCCAGCCTTCTTGGCGATGTCGTGTCCCCAGATGCCGCCCGCATTGACGACTATCTGTGCGCGGTATTCGGTCTTCTCGCCCGTCTTGCGGTCGAGAACCTTCACTCCCACAATTCTGTCCTGCTCGCGGATAAGGTCGAGTACCTCGTGATACGTCAGCACCTCCGCGCCGTGAGCCTTGGCGTCGAGTATGTTGGCGGCAGTCAGCCGGAACGGGTCTATCGAGCCGTCGGGAACGCGCACCGCGCCAATCATCGCAGGATTGGCGGACGGTTCGAGCAGCAGAGCCTCCTTAGGGTCGATGATGTCGGCACGGATTCCCGCGGCGCGGCACGCATCGACGAACTTCGCCTGAAATTCGAGACCGTCCTCGGGCAGCGAGATGAACAGTCCGTCCGTCTCATCGACGCAGTGGGACGCGATGCGGCGCAGAATCATATTCTCGCGGATGCACTCCTCGGCGGATTCGCGGTCGGTAACGGCATAGCGCGCGCCGCTGTGGAGCAGACCGTGGTTACGACCCGTGGCACCCGTGGCGATGTCGAACCGTTCGAGCAGCAGGGCGCGTATCCCGCGCAGCGCGCAGTCGCGTGCCACACCGGCTCCCGTCGCACCGCCGCCGATAATAATCACATCGAATTGCTTTGTCATAGTATGATTGTTTTCGTTTAATCGCATTTACGGTTACAAAATTATAATAAATAAAACAATTTCTTACGACTTTGCAAGAAAATTTTCGTCAAACGACAACAAAAAGGAAAGAAAACGAAACACGAAAGGAAAGTTTCGGCAGGAATAGCAGGGGAACGAGGGCGGGGAGGGAGAGGGAGAGGGAGAAAGGGTGTAGCGGGGAGTTGCGGCGGGCTTTAAGGACATTAAAGTCATTAGGGAAATATAGCCGCGGGAGAAGCGGAAAACGAAACGGCGGGAAACGGCAGAGCCGCGAAAAAAGAAAACCGTCCCGACTTGAATGGTCGGGACGGAGAAGCAATACACAAATAATCTTGCAATACCCTAATAATCTTACGCGTTCATTCCGGCGAGCGGAGCGATGGCCCCGTTGCACGTACACACGTAGGCGGCGACATCGACGGCGCGGCGGTGAGCCTCCGCTAGCGAACGCCCCCGCAACAGCATCGACACGAAAGTCGCCGTGAACGAATCGCCAGCACCGACCGTATCAGCCACGGTTACCTTCGGTGTGGCGACATACGAGCGGCTTCCGTCCGCACCCAGAATAAGGCTGCCGACGGCACCCATGGTATAGACGACATATCGCAGCGAGAAACGCTCCAAGAGTTGCCGCAATTGCGTCTCGTCGTCGCCCGAGAGCGAATACATCGGCGCAAGCACCTTCAACTCGTCGTCGTTGAGTTTCAGTACCGTGGCGCGCTCCAACGATGCGGCGAGAGTGGGTTCGTCGTAATAGTTCTGACGCAGGTTGATGTCGAACACCTTCAACGCGTCGCTGCGGACGGCATCCACGATAGCGAGGATTGTCCTGCGCGAAACGTCGCTGCGCTGCGCGAGCGAGCCCCAGCACACGGCATCAGCGCCGGCAGCCAGAGCGAGCGTAGCCTCGTCGGTGGCGATATTGTCCCACGCCACGTTCTCGTAGATGTCGTAGGTCGGCACGCCCTTGTCGTCGAGCGTTACGCCGACGCTGCCCGTCGGGAATGCGTTGCGCTGCAAATAGTCGGCATTCAGACCGAGCGAGACGAACTTCGCAAGGAGTTCGTCGCCCGAAGCGTCGCTGCCTATCGCGCTCACGGCATATCCCTCGCAGCCCGACTGATTGACATAGTGGGTGAAATTGACGGGTGCGCCGCCTATCCGTTTGCCGGCTGGCAGCACATCCCACAACAGTTCGCCTATACCTATTACCTTTTTCGGGTTCATAAGCCTACAAGTCAATCATTACTTTCATGCACGTTTCGCGGTTGGCGTCGATGAACTTGTATGCGTCATCGAACTGCTCGAACGGGAAACGGTTGGAGATGAGCGGTTGCAGGACGATGCGACCCGCCTCTATCTCCTCGACGGCTTTCAGGTAGTCCTCGTGGCGGTACATCATCGAACCGATGAGGTTCAATTCGTGTTCGCCGAGGTAGAACATGCTGATTGCAGGGTCTTTGGCGTGGACACCGACGATGATTACGTCGCCGCCCTTCTCGATAAGTTCCATAAGCGAACGTACCGAAACCTCGACGCCCGCCACCTCGAAGCCGACGCTGAAACCCTCGTCGCCGAAGATTTCGTTCAACGCTTCGCCGAGATTCCGTTTGGCGACGTTCACCGTATATTCAATACCGCACTCGCGCGCCTTGGCGAGACGCAGGTCGCTCACATCGGTAATCACGACGCGTTTCGCGCCGCGAGCCTTGGCGAACTGGGCGATAAGGTTGCCGATGGTTCCCGCACCCGACACCACGACGTTGCGACCGACCAAATCGTGCGGACGCGACGAAGCGTGTGCGCCGACGGCAACAGGCTCGACCATGGCGGCATATTCGAGCGGCATGTCGTCCGGAATGCGCACCACGCGGTCTTCCGTAACCACGAACAGGTCCTGCGCCGCGCCGTCAGCCTGAAATGCCTGCACGCGCAGGTTCTGGCAGACGTTATACTGTCCGCGGCGGCACGGTCCGCACTTGCCGCAGACCAGTTGCGGACGGGCTGTCGCCTTGTCGCCGACCTTGACGGTCTTCACGTCGCTGCCGACGGCTACCACGATGCCCGAATACTCGTGTCCCTGCACCACCGGATAGAAAGTCGCCGGATGCTGACCGTGGTAGGAGTGTATTTCCGAACCGCAGATGCCGATATGCTTTACGTTTATCAATATTTCGTCCGGTTTCAGGTCGGCGGCTTTCGGGTCGGCGACCTCACGGAATTCAAGCACCTTAGGTGCTGTCAATACTACTTGTCTCATAAAAACAACATTTTTTAGAGTCCTTAATGACTTCAACTCCCTTTGCAAGAAATTTTCGAGGAGATTCGGCGTTTAGCCCTCGGCTGATACAGGAGCGTATCAGCCGAGGGCGCGACGCCGAATATACCGAAAAGAATTGCAAATACTATCTGTCCTCTGCCTGATGACCGGTGCGGTCCACCTGATGATAGAACTGCGTGTACGGAACGTCGGTGCGGCCCGTACCCTTGCGCATCAGAGCCTTCAAATCCTCGAAATAGGTCGTGTAGACGTCGCGCGGCATAGCGTCATGCTCGGCACAGACCTTGGCAGCCATGCCGACAACCTCGCCGATAAGACCGCAGGTACGCATCACGCGGGTCGAGCCGAGCGCGATGTGGGTAACCGAGATGTTGCGTCCAGCCATGAACATGTTCTTTACGTCCTTCGAGTAGAAGCAGCGGTAAGGCAGCGCGTAGAAATCGATTGGCGTCAGCACACCGTAGGAGAGCCACTCGGCGTTAGGATAATCCTTGGTATTCTTCTCCATAGGATAGTGCTGGTCGATACGCCATGTGGTAGTACACGTCTCGTCCTCGTGGCGGATAGGGCGCGTCAAATCCTGTTCGCGCAGGATGTAGTCGCCCATCACGCGGCGCGACTCGCGCTTGCCCGACACATGCGAAACCCATGTGAGGTGGGTGCACTGCCAGTCCTCCTTCTTGGAGTAGCGGTTCTTGCAGTAGGAGAACGTCGAGTAGGCTACGTACATTCCGTAGTCGCGAATCTTCTCGGCATCGGCGACCTGGTCGTCCATCATGCCGACCTCCCAATACCAGTTGGCGCGGTGTACCGGCTCTACCGTATACTCGTCGAGTTTCAGACCCCAGTCGAGCGAATCGGGGAACGTGCAAGGGGTGTTCCAGTCCTCGCAGTACCACTCGATGGACACACCCATCGTCATGTCGTCCGCCTTCTCCGGAGCAAGACGCTCGTCGAATTCCGAACGCGCCTCGCGACCCATGCGGCACTCGGCACCCGCCATGACGGCGAGGTGGGCGTCGCCCGTACAGTCGGAGAAGTACTTGCCCGAAATCTTTATGCGGTTCTGCTTGGTAGCCTCCTGCGCGACGACCGAAGCGATTGCGTCGCCCGACTTCTCGACCGAGATTACCGTGTAGCCGAGGAACAGCGAGATATTCTCCTCAGCCTCGACCACGCGCAGTTTCTTGTCGTCCTGATAGTGGTGCGCACCGCGGGCATTGCCGATACGGTCGGGACCGATTTCGTTGAGCAGGTATCCGAGCGACGGATAAGGGTCTACGTTAATCTGTCCGCCCAGTCCTACGCGTACTTCCGACGAGTTGTTGCCGCCGAGGACGTAACGGTCCTGGATAAGAGCGACTTTCAGACCCAGACGCGATGCCGCAAGGGCTGCGCAGATACCCGAGATACCGCCGCCTACGACCACGAAGTCGAACGTGCCGCGGTCCTCCGGCTTGTTCTCGCCGAGCAGGGCGGTGCGGAGCGCGAAATAGGTTTCGAGCGAGTCGTCGGGCATTTCGTCGGTCTTGGTGAGGATAATCGCGTCGCAGCGCGCATCGAAGCCTGCGAGGTCGTGCAGGGCGACGGTATGACGACCCTTTTTGAGCGAGAACTTACTACCCTTCTGCCAGTACCAGTTCACCTTGTCGGTTCCGAAAACGGTCTCGTCGGCAGTGCCGTCCACGAGTACCTGGAATATACCCGGCGTAGGACCGTCGGACCAGTGCTTCGTCCAGTTCTTGGTGCGGACGAGGAGCGTATACTCGCCGTCCTCGGGAATCTCGACGGTCGTCGTCGCATCCTTTGCGAGCGGAGTACCCAGACCGTGAGCCATCAGATAGGACGAACCCATCTGCAATACGAACTGCTGTTCGACGAGCCAGTCGCCGTGGTCGGCGAAGGTCGTTGCCAACGCCATAACCGAATTTTGAGAATTCATGTCGTTTAGAAATTATTAAAGTTATACTGTTTTCCGTTGTATGTTCCGTTTAGCAATCCTCGCTGCGCGCAGCCGTGGTGTCTATCAGCGTGTAGACCTGCAAGTACGGCATGTCGGTGCGACCGACGCCCTTGCGCATCAGCGACTTCAAGTCTTCGAGATACGACCCGTAGACGTCGCGCGGCAGAGCCTTGCGGCGGCGGCATATCGCGGCAGCCATGCCCACGACCTCACCCATCATAGCCGTGGTACGCATCACGCGGACGGTGCCGAGGGCTACGTGGCTCACGCTGATGTTGCGTCCTGCCATGAACATGTTCGTGATGTCCTTCGAATAGAAGCAGCGGTATGGAATCGGATAGAATCCGAGCGGGTCGAGGTGTCCGCACGATAGGTATTCGCGACCGGGGAACAACTTGCTGTTCTCGGGATCCGGATAGTGCTGGTCGATATACCACGACGTCGAGGCACTCGCATCGGGATAGATGACATTCTGTTTCAAATCCTGCTCGCGCAGCACGAATTCGCCGATAAGGCGGCGCGACTCGCGCTTGCCCGCCACGTGGGATACCCAGCCAAGGTAACTGTTGGTATATTCGTTCTTCTGCGAGAAACGGTTTTTCAGATACGACCAGTTGGAGTAGGCGACGTACATTCCGTAGTCGCGGATGCGCTCGGCGTCGGCAATCTGGTCGTCGCGCATGCCGACCTCCCAGTACCACTGACCGCGGCGCACCTTCTGTACGCTGCGTTCGTCGATCGGCAGACCCCAGTCGATGTCGGGGAACGGACGTGCGGCATCGGCTTCGAGGCAGTACCACTGCAACGACGCGCCCATCGTCATGCCGTCCGCCTTGTCGGGAGCCGACTCCTCGCCGTACTCCGACTTCGCCTCGCGACCCATGTGCCACTCCGCACCGGCAAGAACGCCGAGAACAGCATCGCCCGTACAGTCGGCGAAGAGTTTGCCCGCCACGCGGATACGGTCGTAACTATCGACATTCACCGCCGTAACCGCCGCTATCGTATGGTCGTCGCTCTTCGCCACCTCGCATACGCGGTAGCCCGTGAATAGCGTAATCCGTTTTTCGGCTTCGACGACAGCCATCTTCTTCTCGTCCTCGTAAATCTCGGGAGTACGCGCGTTACCCTTGGTCGCAGGTCCGAACTCGTTGAGCAGGTAGCCGAGCGACGGATACATGCCTATATTCAGACGACCGCCCAGACCCACGCGTACCTCCGACGAGTTGTTGCCGCCCAGAACGTGTCTGTCCTGAATCAACGCCACCTTCGAGCCGAGACGTGCCGCAGCGACTGCCGCGCACATGCCCGCGACACCGCCGCCCACGACGACGAAATCGAACTTGCCGCGGTATTCGGCTTTCGACGGAAGACCGAGCAGTTTTTTGCGCAATGCCCTGAATCCCTCGACGGAGTTGTCGGGAGCGGATTTGCTCTTGGTGAACAGAATCGCGTCGCAGCGCGCATCGAATCCCTGCAAGTCGTGCAGGGCAACTTTATGTTTACCTTTCGTCAGCGTCAGTTTCGCTCCGCGCTGCCAGTGCCACTCCGAGTCGCCGTTGCCGAAGGTCGTACCCACGCACTCGCCGTCCACAAGAATGTTGAACACCCCGGGGGTCGGAGCGTCGGACCAGTATTTCGTCCAGTTGCGGGTACGCACGAACACGTTGTACTCGCCGTCCGACGGAATCTCCATCTCGGTCGAGGCATCCTCGACGCGGACGCCCAATCCGTGGGCAAGCAGGTAGGTCGAACCCATAAGGTCGATGAACTGTTGGTCGGCTGTCCAGCCGCCGCACTCGGCAAACATCGATGCGAGCAGTAAAACGGAATTTTCGGTGTTCATATAAACAAATTGTTAGTTTTTATCTTTCTTTCCGCTGCGCCGACCCGCCATCCGCGAACTGCGGTTCGACGATGTATCGGCTCGGCGACGCATTGTGTTCTATCATGTCGCGCAGCAGTTCGAACGACCTGACGCCCAAATCCTCGACCGACTGCCCGATATGGGCAACGGTCGGATTGTAGAGGTCGAAAACCTCGTTGTCGTCGAAGCACACGACAGCCATATCGTCGGGCAGATGCAGTCCGAGGGTGTTCATCGCCTGCAACGCCATAAGCGACAATGTGTTGGTCGGGAATATCATGGCTTCGACCCCTCGGCGGTGCGCATCGGCGACGATTCGCGTAACGCTGTCGCCCGCCCTGCCGTAGAGTGTGCGGTGAATCCCTATGAACTCTTCCAGTCCGAGTTCGCACATCGCGTCGGCATATCCCGCCTCGCGCTCCCTGATTGTCGAAACCTCCATGTCGTAACTGACGAGTTCGATACGGCGGTAGCCGTTGTCATAGAGCCGTCGGACGCCCATGCGGCACGCTCCGGCATTGTCGAGCAGCACCCGCGAAGCCTCGATGCCCTCGATGTCGCGGTCGAGCAGCACCACCGGCATTCCCGTTTCGACTACCCTGCGCACGGTCTGTTCGCCGCCCGCGCACGAAGCGATTATCAGTCCGTCCACGCCCTTGTTGGTCAGGACGGAGACCATTCGTTCGAGTTTGTCCGCCTTTTCGTCAGTGCTTGCGAACAGCACCGTATAGCCCGATTCGTAGGCGACGTTCTCGATATAGCGGACGATATCCGAAAAGAAGCGGTTGGCGATATCCGACACGACCACGCCGATTGTGCGGGTCTTGCCGCTGCGAAGGCTGCTGGCGGCACTGTTGGGATGATAGTCGAGCCGCGCGGCAATCTCCAAAATGCGCGCTACGGTCTCCTCGCTCACGCGGTATGCCTCCTTGCCGTCCGCCCGCCGGTTGTTGCGGTTCATGACGAACGAAACCAGCGCGATGGAGACCCCAGCCTCACGGGCGACATCCTTTATCGTAACTCTTTTTACCATATTCCGCACCTTTTCGATGATGACGAAGCAAAGGTATAAAACGTTTTAGCAACTTGCAAATTTTTTTTTGCGGGGGAGGGTTAAAGATCTTAAAGTCCTTAAAGACTTTAAGGACATTAGGGATTTCAGATGCGGTCTACCAGACGCTGCATGAAGTCGAACATGGCGCGGTCAGGTCTGTGGTGCGATTTCCAGTCGCGGAAACGGTCCATACGCTCGGGATTCAGGCGGTAGACGAGCCTTACACCATAATATATACCGCACGTAACGAACAACGCAGCCGCGATGACGATATAGAACTGCGCATCTACCGACAATCCCGCCTGTGCAGCCTTCCAGCAAGCCCACACAACGAGCAGGTTCAGCACCACTATGCTCAATGCCGTGCCGATATGCGACACGCCGAGCCAGATGAACATGTGGTGGAGATGGGTTTTGTCGCCGATGAACGGGCTGCCGCCGTGCAATATGCGCGCCGTCATGACGCGCACCGTATCGAACACCGGAACGGCGAGGGCGGCGAGGGCGAAAGGCACGACGCCGAGATTGTGCGCGGCAAACATCTTGCCGTAGACCGGATTGCTCACGATTTCCATGACGAATACCGACAGCACCACACCCATCAGCAGTGTGCCGCCGTCGCCGACAAACATTTTGGACGTGTTGCCGAAGGCGTTGTGGAGCAGGAACGGAATCATCGCGCCTATCGATGCCGTAGCCAGCACGAAGAGTTGGAAATCGCCGCCGAACAGGAAAATCGTGCCGAAGAGCGCGCATGTAGCCATAGTGAACATCGAGAACAGACCGTCCACGCCGTCGATAAGATTCAGGGCGTTGATGATGCCGACCACGGCGAATACCGTAAGCGGAATGCTCACGGCAGCAGGCAGTAAGCCGATGCCCCAAAGACCGTGGAAGTCATCGAGCGAGAGTCCGTCTATATATATCAATATAAGTACTACGACGATTTGAGCCGCCAGACGCACCGCCGGCGAGATGTCAAGCATGTCGTCCATCGCGCCCACGTACATCATAAGCAGCATGCAACCGAAGATGACGAACAGCGACGAACAGTCGATGACGGCACATGCGCCGACGAGACCGAGCATAATGCCGAAGAAGACGCCGATGCCGCCGAGGACGGGTACGGGACGGATTTGAAGTTTGCGGGTGTTGGGATTGTCGACGAGATTCTTCATCCTCGCGAACCGCACAAGCGACGGATGGATAACCGCCGAAGCGATGCACGCGACGCAGAACGGAATCGATATTAGCAGAGAAAGGGTCATTTGCGTATCATTTATTTGACAAATATACGAATAAGCGAGTGGAATGCCAAATTTATTTGAGCATTCCCGAGCGGGGGGGGGACTCGGGCGAGGAAATATTAGGGTCTTTAAAGTCCTTAATGACCTTAAAGTCTTTAAGGACCCTAAGGACTTTAAGGTCGTTTTTCGGGGAGAGCAGGCGAACCCGACCGCATGTCGGATGCCGACGAACAAAAAAAACAGCGAAGAAAAATCTTCGCTGCTCGGTTTTTGTTGGGCTACCAGGATTCGAACCTAGAATGACAGGACCAGAATCTGTAGTGTTACCATTACACCATAGCCCAATTGCGAGTGCAAAAATAGAATATATTTTTTCTTTTTCAAAGATTTTTCACGAAAAAATTATATTTTTGTTTGAAATTAAAAACAGGGATAACCAAATTTTACTTCGTATATGAATATAAAACTTCGTCTGACGGTGATGAATTTCATGCAGTTCGCTGTGTGGGGAGCCTATCTAACCTGTATGGGCAATTATCTTATTTCAGCCGGTATGGCGGAACTTATCTCTTGGTTTTATGCCATTCAGGGAATAGTTTCGATTTTCATGCCTGCAATTATGGGCATCATAGCCGACAAATTCATCCAGCCGCAACGGCTGCTCGGTCTGTGCCACCTCTTAGCAGGTATATTTATGGGAGGATGCTGGTGGCTCGGCATGCAGTCGGCGACACCGAATCCTGCACTCTTTATCACGCTCTACACCATCTCGGTGGCATTCTATATGCCGACAATCGCCCTCTCGAACACGGTAGCATTCCGCATACTGAATGCCGCTAAGATGGACACCGTAACCGCATTCCCGCCAATCCGCGTATTCGGCACAGTAGGCTTTATCGCGACAATGTGGTTCGTCAATTGCGCCTATGTCGGCGACAACGGAATCGGATTTATGTTCGGCGGGACATCGACATTCCAGTACACCTATTGGCAGTTCTTCGTTTCTGCGATGTTGAGCCTGCTGCTTTTCGTCTACTGCTTCACTCTGCCGCAATGCCCGATTATCCGCTCGGGAAACAAGAGTTCGCTTGTCGAAGCATTGGGACTTAATGCGTTCTCGCTGTTCAAGAGCAAGAATATGGCGATATTCTTTATCTTCTCCATGCTGCTCGGCATGTGCCTGCAAGTAACCAACGGCTATGCAGGTCCTTACATTTCGAGTTTTCAGGTCATCGACGAGTTCAAAAACTCGTTCGGCGCGCAAAATCCTACGCTTCTCACCTCGCTGTCGCAAATCTCGGAAGCACTGTGCATACTGCTGATTCCGTTCTTCCTCAAACGCTACGGCATCAAGGTTGTAATGTCCATCTCGATGATTGCGTGGGTATTGCGTTTCGGCTGCTTCGGATTGGGCAACCCGGGCAACGGTCTGTGGCTCTTCATCATCTCGATGATAGTCTATGGCGTGGCATTCGACTTCTTCAACGTTTCGGGTGCGCTATATATCGAAAAGGAAGCGGACAAATCGATTCAGGCATCGGCACAAGGACTATTCATGTTGATGACCAACGGTTTGGGCGCAACCATCGGTACGCTGTCGGCAGGTGCGGTCGTCAAACATTTCTGTCATCAGGAGGGAGATTTTCTTGTCGGCGACTGGGCTTCGATATGGTGCATCTTCGCGGCTTTCGCTTTGATTGTGGCTGTACTGTTCATGCTTCTGTTCAAGTACAAGCACGTACAGGAGAAGGCATAACGCTCCGGCAGGCGATTTCCGGCAGTCGGCAGCCCCGCGAAAGGGCTGCCGATTGTCATTAAAGTCCTTAACGACCTTAAAGACTTTAAGGGCATCAATGGCTGGCGGGAGAAGCCGTCAGAGGGCGTCTCCGCGCAGATAAGCCACAAAAATTCGCAGATATTTCGTTTTCCCGAAAAATATTCGTACCTTTGGTGTCGTATTATATAGCGACACGACACATGACCAACAAGGAGATTACAGATGCCCTCGAAGCGAACGTGCGCCGACTGATGAAGCAGCACTCCGATGCAATGGAGCGGCTTGCGAAATTGCAGAAGGCGAACGACGAGCAGGCGGTGAAGATACGCTCCTTGCAGGCTCAGGCGAAACAGGACAAGGAGGAGATTTCCCGACTGCGGCTGGGCGAAGCAATGGTCGGCGGCGGTCGCGACAAATCGGCGGCGAGAGCGCAGGTAAACCGTTTATTGCGGGAGGTAGACAAGTGCATCGCGCTGGTTTCAAACGAAATATAATATCGCACGACTGACGGATACGCCATGAACGACGACAAGTTGGACATAAAGTTGAAAATCGCAGGAAAATCCTACTCCATGAGGATAGACCCCCGCAAGGAGGAGATTTACCGGCTGGCGGAGCGCGAAGTGAACCGCTACGTAACCAAATACGAGCAGGCGCACCTAGACGGATACGGAGTGGGCGACTATCTGGCGATAGTGGCACTGCAACTCGCGGTATCGAACATCCGGCTGTCGCAGAGCCGCGAAATAGGCAGCGAGGAGTTGAAGCGGCTGGCGGAACTCGCGAAAGAGGTCGAAACGCACCTCGACAAATAGGCGGACTGCGGTTCGCGGCATCGGACGAGAGACGAAAAACATACGGAATGAGGACGATGCCGAAACGGAGAGCGAGAATAGGTGAGAAAGAGGATAGAGGTTCTTTACATATTTTATAATACAAGAAATTACCCGCATAAATTCCTTGGCTTTGCGAAACTGAACACTTTTTAGATTGGGGTAGACTCAATACGTCAAAACCAGGCCTTGTAGCCCGACGCGGTGAGTACGAGAGTACCGATGGAAGGTTGCGACGGTTTGTAAGCCCCACACATGACTTATCTTGCAGATTCGTCAAACGGAGAAGGAATTATATGCGGTTTTTTATTGCGTTTCGGAGCGGCGTACTGCGCCGCCCGCGAATCGCCCGGAAAAAAGACACACTATTTATTAACTTAACATAAAAACAGTTTTTACTCAAACAAGATTATGGATATACTGACAATTGCAATCATTGCGGCAATCGTTTCGGCGATAACCGGATTTGCGACCTACTACGGAGTGAAAGTCCGTTCCGCCGCAATCCTGAAAGAAGCCGAGAACGCAGGCGAAATGATTAAGAAGGAGAAGTTGCTCCAAGCGAAGGAGAAGTTCATACAACTCAAAAGCGAACACGACAAGCAGGTGAACGAGCGCAACCAGCGTCTGGCACAGAGCGAGCAGAAAGCCAAGCAGTTGGAGAACCAACTCCAAAACCAGCAGCGCGAAGCGGAGCGCAAATCGGCTGAAAACGACCGGTTGAAAGAGAAGATGGAGAGTCAGATGCAGGCTCTCGAACACAAGAAGGAGGAGTTGGCGCGGCTGATGTCGGAGCAGAACTCGCGGCTCGAACAGATTTCGGGCATGAGTTCGGATGAAGCCAAGAACATCCTTATCGAGAACATGAAGGCGGAGGCGAAGAGCGAAGCCGCCGCATACATCAACGAAACCGTCGAGGAGGCGAAACTGACGGCGACGAAGGAGGCGAAACGAATCATCGTGGCGTCGATTCAGCGGGTTGCGACAGAGACGGCTATCGAGAATTCGGTTACCGTATTCAACATCGACTCCGACGAAGTCAAGGGACGCATCATCGGTCGTGAGGGACGCAACATACGCGCATTGGAGGCAGCCACGGGAATCGAAATCATCGTGGACGACACGCCGGAAGCGATTATCCTCAGCGGATTCGACCCTGTACGCCGCGAAATCGCCCGTCTGGCACTGCACCAACTCGTTACCGACGGACGAATCCATCCGGCACGCATCGAGGAGGTCGTAGCCAAGGTGAAGAAGCAAATCGAGGAGGAGATAGTCGAGGTCGGCAAGCGCACGACAATCGACCTCGGAATCCACGGTCTGCATCCGGAACTGATACGTCTTATAGGCAAGATGAAATACCGTTCGTCCTACGGACAGAACCTGTTGCAGCACGCCCGCGAGACAGCCAATCTCGCCGGCATCATGGCTGCCGAACTCGGACTCAACCCGAAGGCCGCACGCCGCGCCGGACTGTTGCACGACATCGGCAAGGTGCCTGACGACGAACCGGAACTGCCGCACGCAATCATCGGTATGAAACTCGCCGAGAAATACAAGGAGAAGGCGGACATCTGCAACGCCATAGGCGCGCACCACGACGAGGTGGAGATGACGTCGCTCATAGCACCGATAATTCAGGTCTGCGACGCGATTTCGGGCGCACGTCCGGGCGCACGCCGCGAGGTTATCGAATCCTACATCAAGCGGCTGAAAGAGATGGAGGACATCGCGCTCTCCTACCCCGGTGTCGTGAAGACATACGCCATTCAGGCTGGTCGCGAGTTGCGCGTAATCGTCGGTGCCGACAAACTCTCGGATGCCGAATCGGAGAATCTGTCGCACGAAATAGCGAAGAAGATCCAGGATGAAATGACCTACCCCGGTCAAGTCAAGATTACCGTTATCCGCGAAACCCGCAGCGTAAGTTACGCAAAGTAGCAGAGTTTCTACCAACAAATATCGCCGCACAATTTTGTGCGGCGATATTTGTTTTAACTCCTTAAAGTCATTAAGGACTTTAAAGACTTTAAGGTCGTTAAGGTCTTTAAGGACAATATTGCAGCGGCGACCGCTGCCGAATCATCAGAACGGCAGGTCGTCCACCTCGGCGGATGCGGTCGATGCGCCGCCGACAGCGAAATCCTGCTCGGTCGGCATCGGTGCCATGTCCGCTGCCGGAGCAGGCTGCGGTTGCGGCTGAACCGGCTGTTTAGGCTGTACGCGCCATGCGCGGACATCGTTGTACCAGCGACCGTTGTATTCGCGGGCGTCGATGTCGATTGACACGGTATAGAGCGTACCCTCCGTCAGACGCTTCACCTCTTCCTCCTTGTTGAAGAAGTTCACGAGCGTGCGGCGCGGATACTGCGACTGGGTTTGAACCTCGAACAATACATCCTGACTCGTCCATGCGTTGCCGGCTTTGGAGACTCCGCCGCGAGCGGGGAATATCTGTAAAACTTTGCCTTCGAATTCCATAATAATATATATAAGTATAAGTATTTATTGCAAAGATACGAATAAGCGAGGGAAAAACAAAAGTTATTTTGTTTTTCCGAGCGAGAGTATCTAAAACGAAGTTAAAGATACGAATAAGCGAGTGGAATGCCAAAAAAATATTAAAGTCTTTAAGGATATTAGGGACTTTAAGGTCCTTAAAGTCGTTAGAGAAAAATCCGCGCGGGAACGGGGTCTCGCAAGGGTCGAATCCGAGGCTGACGGCGAAAATGAAAAAAATCGCCGAAAAATGACGGTAATCGCAAAATTATACATATATTTGCAACGAACCGACATTCAACTCATTATCCCAATTTTCGGGGGGGGGAATCCAGGGGTATGTTTTACAAAAAATGCGCAAAAAACGGGGCTGCGGAAATGCCCCGCAACAACGATTGATTACACTCTAAATACCAAACCGATTATGGAAAGATTCTACAAATTTCTATTGACGGCGACCGGTCTCGCAGGACTGCTGCTGTCGTCATGCGTGAAAGATGCTGAGGTAGCCGACGCATCCGTCAAGCAAACCAAGACATTCCGTGCGACGACCGAACTCGCGACGAGGACGACCCTCGACGGCGAACACAACGTCGTTTGGAGCGAAGGCGACCAAATAGTCGTATTCGGAATCACGGACGCAAGCAATGCCATCGGACACCAGTTCAGCCTCGTCGAAGGTGCCGGCACGAAAGAAGGCGTATTCTCCGGCTCGGTCGAGAGCGGATATGCGGGTTATTACGCAATCTACCCTCACTCCTGTTACAAAAATGTATATGCCAGCGGCAAGTATCAAATCAACTTGAACCCGAGCGCGGTGTTCACCGAGAGCAACTTCGTCGACGGAGCCAATCCGATGATAGCGTACGGAACGGAGAACGACGGGTTCAAGTTCCACAATCTGTGCGGAATCGTCGAGTTCCGGATTACCGGTGCAGGAACAATCACGAATATCGAGGTCGTAAGCGGCGACCGCAAGCCGCTGGCGGGTCTGTTCACCGCCGACCCTGCGACGTACGAACTCAAACCGAAGAATACGTTTGCCGATGCGGAGGTGGAGAACTACCAGTGCATATACGCTTCGCTCGCAGAGCCGATAGAACTCTCGCAGACGCCGCGTTCGGTATATGCGATACTGCCTCCTGGAACATACGAGAACTTGCAGGTGCGCACCGAAGACAGCGAAGGGCGCATCATCGTCCGCACGGCAACCAAGCCCGTCGAGGTAACCCGCTCGCACATCGTGCCGGTTTCGGAGTTCTCGCACGGTTCCGAAACGGGATGGCCGTCCATGCAGATTTTCTACGTCGAGGAGAGAAGCAACTTCTACCAGTCGCGAATACAGTTCAAGGTCAATAGCGGTACGGGATTCTATTATCGCGAACTCGCGTATGAAGAGTATGAAAGTCTGGCTGCATCGGGCAAAAGCGATTACGAGATACTCGTCGCGAGAGCAAGCAAACACGGCTCGACAGTGGCGTACGATACGTTCAATACGTACAACTCCCCGAGCAGCAAATACGTGGTACTCGGACTGGCTTACAGCACCATAGGCGAAGAGGATTATGTGTTGTCGAACAATCCGACCAAACTCGTATTCTCCGCCAAGCAGATTCCGTTCGATGACACGGTAAGCGCAGGCCTTTACGGAGGAAACGTCTCGGAGAACGATGCCTTGTTCGCGATAAAAGGGAATCCGTCGGAAGCATCGCGCGCATTGGCGGCGATTATCCCCGACAACAATTACGCTAACTATAACGACTTGGAGAAGAAAATCGCGGCTACTACCGGAATGTATGCCGAGCAATTCAGCGACTCCGCAACGAACAACGGCTTAGTCTCGTTCGGAAATTTGATTCCGAACACCAAATATCACCTGCTTTATACCGTTACCGACGGAATATGCTGGGGAATGTTTACGGACATCTACACCCGTTACGCACCGGTTCAGGAGTATGTCTTCACCACCGAGGCGCACACTCCGTCGGCAGCGACCGTAACTCTCGCCGAGGAGGAGGTTCTCGACCTCTCCGCCAAGATTGCGGCGACCATATCTGCGGGACACACCAAACTGAAATACCTCTGCGGCGACTCCGATTACGAATACTCGGCTGACGAGGTGGCAGCATACGGCAGCGAATTATCGGTTGCAGCCGGAAGTACGGCGACAATCGACCTTACGAACCTTACCGAAGAGACCACCTACCGTTTCTTTGCCGTGGCATACGACGAGAACGACTCCTACGGCGTCGTTTCCTCGCTGATGTTCACGACCAAGGCTCTGACTCCGGTCGAAGACCCCGAATACGCCAAGTTCCTCGGCACCTACACGATGACGGTCGGTACGGGTTCGAACCCCGATGCGAGAACGGTTACCATATCCGAACTCGTCAAGGGCAAGAAATTCGCAATCAAAGGTCTTATCAATCCCGCTCTCGTCGCGCAGTTCCAACTCGACGACACCGTAACGGCGAATTTCGTCAACGGCGAGATTTGCATAGCCTGCCAGACAATAGCAGATTCGGGAACGATTCCGAGCCAATTCGGCAGTGAAGTTACTTTGCACCTAAGAAACGAGCAGTATACATGGTACACCCCTGACGTTCCGCTCCGTTCGGCATACAACGACGGTGTCCTCACATTGATAGGAGTTTCCGACGACGGCATGGAATGGAGAGGTTTCAATTTTCAGGTTCCAAACGCAGGATATCTCGAACATTGGATGGATGCAGTATTGACCAAACAGAACGACTAACCCGTAAAAAACAGAAAGAACATGAAAACGGAAAAATATATAGTACCGACACTGGTTCCGCTGACAATCGGAATCGAACGCGGATTCGCGTTGAGTACCGAAGGTTTCGACAAGGACGACGAAACCGATGCCGGATGGCAATAGCGGGTCTCACGGCTCGCGCCGACCGCTTATGACGAATACCGGCTGCCGAGATTGTTCGGCAGCCGGTATTTTTTGTGGGGTGGGGCTTAAAGTCGTTAAAGTCCTTAAAGACTTTAAGGTCGTTAGGGTCGTTAAAAAACAATAAGGAGTCCGCAAAACCTTGCGAACTCCTTATTCCGTGAAGCATCCTGCGGAGGACTACTTCGTCGCAACTGCGCGCTTCTCCTTGATACGAGCCTTCTTACCCGTCAAATCGCGGAAGTAGTAGATACGCGCACGGCGAACCACACCACGCTTGTTCACCTCGATGTGGTCGAGATGCGGAGAGTAGAGCGGGAAGATACGCTCGACGCCCACACCGTTCGAAATCTTGCGGATAGTGAACATCTTGGTCTTGCCCGAACCCTTAATCTGAATTACCACGCCGCGGAAACTCTGCAAACGCTCTTTGCTACCCTCGACGATACGGTAAGTAACGGTGATGGTATCACCAGCCTTGAACGAAGGGATGTCGGCATCGGTTTTAGCCCACATCTGCTCGTTCACCATTTTGATTAGTGCATCCTTGTTCATTGTTGCAACAAAAATTAAATTATCCGCTCAACATTGTCGCTGCGTTAGACATACCATACGCGGACATTGCCCCGTAATCCCGAACGCCGAACGTTCCGACTGCCACCCGCCCAATACAAGAGGTTGATACGCGGGGGCAAATATACGAATAAGCGAGCGTAATACCAAATTTATTTGAGTATTACCGAGCGGAAGTATATTGGGCGAAGCCAAAGTGCGAATAAGCGAGCGTAATACCAAATTTATTTGAGTATTACCGAGCGGAAGTATATTGGGCGAAGCCAAAGTGCGAATAAGCGAGCGGAAGCGGACTCATTAAGGACTTTAAAGTCTTTAAGGTCTTTAAAGACGTACTTCGCATATTTTTGTCCGGCAAATAAATATATCGCTTATGTTACTCTATCCTGCAAAGTCCGTCGCACGAGACATAATGCTCCGTGATGCCCTTTTCGCGCATCCAACGACGGGTTTCGAGGCTCTTCCACGGACCTGTGCCGATGCCCTGACCGTGTTTGTTGTTGTCGTATAGCCATGTTGCGGTAGACCACAGGCAGGCGCGGAAATTTATGCTCTTGTAGAAATGCTCGCTGCATCCCGCCTGCCCGTGATGCGACATCTGCAAATAGTCGCAGTCGAGGTCGGGGCGGAACTCCGAAGCGAGCAACTTATCGCCGCCCTCGATACCCAAATCGCCGAGAAAAACCACCGATTTGGTGTCGTCCCAGACACGGAACGCCATACTCGAATTATTGTAGACATTGACATCTATCTCCGGATTAACCTGCGACAGAATTTTGAAATGCACGCCGTCAATCGTGAACTCGTCGCCCGCACGGCACTCGACCACCTCCGCGTCATCGGCACTGTCGATTGCCGCATAGTAAGCCTCCGCCCGCAGACTCGATTCGGAAGCAATCATTTCGGGTGTGAACCGCGACTGCCATACGCTATGGACGGTCAGCCCCTGCCTGTCGTTCAGCAACTCGGTCATCGCACCGACATGGTCGCCATGCGGATGGGTAACAATCCAGACATCCACTTCATTGCCCAACGCACCGAGAAAACCGCGCAAATAGTCCGCCTCGGGGGCTTTGCCGCCGTCAATCGCAATAACGCGACCGTGCGGCGTGCGAATCACATAAGAACTGCCATGGTCGTCAGCCTGCGACGGCAGTTGCCACAACGTAAATCCGACGGTCGGTTCAAGCGCACACCCCGAAAGAGCGATTGCCGACCACAATACGGACAAAGCCGAAAAGAATCGTTTCATAATGTTCGGTATGGTTTTATTGTTTCACAGCCTTAACCTCGTGGTTTCCCGCCGTCAGGACAAGTTTTTCGCCACGCTCGGAACCGCATTCCAAAACCGCGTATCCCTGCGGCAGGCGCACCTCTGCCGTCGTGCCGGCAGGGACGGCGAGCGTAATGCACAGTTCGTCGCCGCTGCGGCGGGCAGTCATCGCGATGTCGCCGAAAACGGTCGGCACCGTGGTCTCGACCCATTCGAGCGATGCGAGATTCGGGCATACCAAGAACCGCTCGAAACGAGGCGCAAGCGGCTCGATACCCGCGATATACTGCGACAGAATCGTCAGTCCGCCGCCGCTCCAAGCATGGTTGTAGGTTCCGTTGCCCGACTTGTATTTCATGCCTGCGCCGCCGGTATACTCCCAGCCCTCCCAAAGGGTCGTGTACTCCTCGGAGACGACCATGTCGTGGAAACGCATCTTCATGCGCTCCAATGCGTCGTCGTAACAGCCCATGCGGCACAACGCTTCGAGAACGTATTTCTCCATATAAGGGCTGGCATTGTAATGACGGCGGAAAAACTCGCGCATCGTCGGGTAACGCTCCTGCGGAACGAATCCCGCAAGAACAGCCATAGCCTGCACGCGGTCGTCGGGTTCGTCCTTATAGGATTTGGTCGCATAGTGGGTCCCGGTCCAGAAACGGTCGTTGAACATCGCCGTCATCACCTCCTGCAACTGGCGAGCATACATAGCCTCCGTCGGGCGGTCCGTAAGTTCCGACATCTTCTCGACGCCCTTCAACGCCAAGGCGTACCAGCAGTTCTGCAAAGCCTCCTTGTCGATGTTCGTACCCCAGTCGCCCCAGTACCAGCCGCCGCGGCGCGTGCGCACCATGGCATAGCCGTCGGTCTTCCACACGTCGTAGACGTAGCGGTGTACGCCGTCGTAGACATCCTCGATGGTCTGCGCATCGCCCGTGAGCATATAATAGGTCCAGAACCCGTAGTAGCCGACGCTTGCCAGCATCTGGCACGGCAACTCCTGCGCATACCAACCGGGGATTGGCGAAAATATCTCGCCCGTCGGACGCTGCCACCCCATGAGTTCGCGGACCGCCTTGCGCGTTAGCAAATGGGCGCGTTCGTCGAACACGTATCCCGCCTCGCCGAGTTCGACGACGGCATCGCCCCACCACTGCGCGCGCTCGCGGTCGGGGCAGTCCATATAGTTGTCGCGCATGGTTATGTAGAGCGTGCGCTGCGCCTTGCGCCACAACGTGTTGAAAAATTCGTCGCTGCAACGGAACGAGCCTGCGAAATCGCTGTCGTAGCCGCTCTCGCGCCACTTTATGTCGAGGACTTCGACGCCCACGTCGGGCAGTTCGTAGCGCACGTCATGACCGTTAATCCATATCGGCACCTCGAACTCCTGCTCGCCCTCCTTCGTTATGTATTCGGCATGGAACTGGCGCGCCTTGCCGATTTCGTAGTCGTCGGTGTAGATGTCGATGCGCTTGCCCGCCTCCGCGCGCAGGCGGATATACGGCGTTACCTGCATGTTGTACGGCAGGCGACCGATAAGCAGATTACCCTCGCGGCGCACGTCGGTATAGTCGCACAGTCCGCTCCAACGCCACATCGGAATCGGTCGGTCGTGCAGTTCGCCCCAACCCGACTTGTCGCGTCCGACGACGACTGCCCGCGCCCACGAACGGTCGTCGTATTTCGGGTCGGCGAAGTCGAAAGCCTTGCGGGCATCCAGTCCCATATTCGCTCCGGCGAGGCGGTACTGACGCTGCCCCTTCGGGTTTTCATCCTCCGGAACATAAATCGCATCGTAACGCTCGGCAGCCCAGCGGTCGTCGCTCACCACCCTGTCGAGCGACGTTTCGAGGTCGAACCACAGACCCGGCGTAGCCGATGCGCGATGCGAGAACGACGATTTGCCGTAGTACTGCACCAGCAATGCCACCGTATTGCGTCCGCGGCGGAGTCCGCCGACATCGGTCAGCACGTCGCAATAGGAGTCGGTCGGATTGGGACCGCGTTTGAGACCGCCCTCGCGGACGACGAGTTCGCCGTTCACCCACAGCCAGTACTTCGTGTCGGCGGCGATGCGCAACTCTATATCGGACGGCGACAGCAGAGTGAAGTCGCGGCGGAAACATATCCACTCGCCGTCGGCTATCGCGTCAGCCGAGGTAATGATTTGCGCTTCGGGTTTTCCGCACGAAGAGAGCAGAGCGGAGAGAGCGAAAATGACAAGAAATCGTTTCATGGTTCAGAGGTTATGTGTTTAGGCTATTTTTAAGTTATACAAAGATATGTAAATTAAGGGTAAGCCGCCAATACCCTGCGGACGAATTGTCAAAAAAGACAACCAATATATCAAATAAGACAAAACGACTGCCTATCCGGATAAGCCGCAATATCCGTCATCCTGAGCGAAGCGAAGGATCTATCCGAACCATAAACGGCGTAAACAGATTCTTCGCTACGCTCAGAATGACGTTTCGATATAGCGGTCGAAAATAAAAAGTCGGTCGAAAAGTTGCGATTCCGAAAAAATTGCTATCTTTGCGGTCGCATTAAGTACTTAATTAAAACGAAAACAAGATGAAAAAGGGAATTCATCCGGAAAATTATCGTTTAGTGGCGTTCAAGGACATGTCGAACGACCACGTGTTTTTGTGCAGGTCCGCCGTTGCGACAAAAGAGACCATCGAAGTCAATGGCGAAACCTATCCCGTGTATAAGATGGAAATTTCCAACACATCGCACCCTTTCTATACGGGTAAGATGAAGTTGGTGGATACCGCCGGTCGCGTCGATAAGTTTATGAGCCGTTACGCAAAACGCTACGATAAGAAGAACAAGTAGTATCTGCTGTTCTCGGAAAGACAGTGCCTCGCGAACCGATTCGCGAGGCACTATTTTTTTGCGGCGGGACTTAACCGACGCCAAACCGGGCAAAAGCAGGCGTCATTCTGAGCGAAGCGAAGAATCTGAAAACGACAGATGTTTCGCTGACGCTCAACATGACGGACAGAACTTTCCGAAGTGCGAAGGTGAAAAAATTCGCGTAGCGAAATTAAAAATAAAAAGCCCGCAAATGCGGGCTTAAAGACTTTTAATGACCTTAAAGGTGATTTTTCCTAAAACTTATGGAAGGCGCGGACGAAGAGTTTGTCGCCCTTGCCGCAATCGTTCGTGTAGGGTTTGTCGCTGTTCATGTGCGAGTAGAACGCATACTTGTCGCCCGATTCGGTGGACGACATATAGAACATCAGATTGTTGAGCGGTTTGCCGCCGTTCTCGCGCAACACGTCATTGAAATATTTGCGCACCTTCTTCTTGGTCGCCACGCGCGAGCCGCCGTTATAGACCGTGCCGAGCAGCCACACCTCATTTATCGACGGCAGATACCAGCCCTCGCCCTTGGCGCGACACCACTCGAATGCCGGAAAATCGCTCCACGACAGTCCGTTCGACGCGATATAGGATTCCAACCTGCGCATATTCTCAATCCCCTCCTGCCGGTCGTCCGCACCGGTCGCATTCAATTCGCGGCGCGGCAGCGAACTCCACTCCAAGCAGGTTTCGTCGAGCGACATCACCACTCCGTGAGTGCCGTCGTCGGTCGTGATGACGACCAGTCCCGTAATTCCGTCGCGCAAATATATGTCGCCCGCATTGTACTGCGGCAGGTCGGCGGCAGGCGCATTCCGAACCTCGTCGAGCGCAACCGGAGGTTTGGCAGGACCGTGCCACTTCTGCAACTCTGCCTTTTCCGACGCGGTATCGACAGGCTTCACGCCGAACGTATCGCGGTCGCCGTCGGGGTATTCGATATAGTCGATGTCGCCGACGGGAATCGTGTAGACGGGCGCATCGGTCTTGAAGCGGACATACTTCACCTTCTTCTTCGATACTTCAAGCACCTTAACGCGCACCGACGTGCCGTCGCGCTTGACCAACAAATCCTGGGCATGTGCGGAAGCCGCAACCGTCAGGGCGGCTATCAATATCGTAATCGTTCGTATCATCTCTTATGCTTTTTAGTTTCTACAAAGATAGTAATTATATGCGTAAAATCACTATCTTTGCGTAACGGATAAAGAAATCATATCGACCTATGGGATTATTCGACATATTCAGAAGCAAAAGCGCGGCTGAACCGCAGCCCGAGAAGCAGGAGCAGAAGCAGAAGGAGTTGAACGAAGGTCTCGAAAAGACCAAACAGGGTCTGTTCTCGAAACTTACGCGCGCCATCGCGGGACGTTCGACCGTCGATGCCGACGTACTGGACGACTTGGAGGAGGTGCTTATCACATCCGATGTCGGAGTGGAGACCACCGTGAAGATAATCGAGCGCATCGAAGCCCGCGTCGCCCGCGACAAATACGTCAATTCGCAGGAGTTGCAGTCGATACTGCACGACGAAATCGCCAAACTCATGGAGGAGGCGGAAGGGTCGGCGGAGAATTTCGGACTCGATGTCCGCGAGGGCGAACCGTACGTAGTCATGGTCGTCGGCGTGAACGGTGCGGGCAAAACCACGACGATAGGCAAACTCGCGGCGCAACTCACCAAAGCGGGCAAAAAAGTCTACATCGGCGCAGCCGACACGTTCCGCGCCGCCGCAATCGACCAGTTGGGCGTATGGACGGAGCGCGCGGGTGCGACGATGATACGGCAGGACATGGGTTCCGACCCTGCGTCGGTGGCGTTCGACACGCTGCGTTCGGCGGTCGCCAACAAGGCGGACGTCGTGCTTATCGACACGGCGGGACGGCTGCACAACAAAATAGGACTGATGAACGAACTTACGAAGATACGCAACGTCATGTCGAAAGTGATTCCCGACGCGCCGCACGAGGTGATGCTCGTACTGGACGGCTCGACGGGACAGAATGCGTTCGAGCAGGCGAAGCAGTTCACGCAGGCGACGAAGGTTACGTCGCTCGCCATCACCAAACTCGACGGCACGGCGAAAGGCGGTGTGGTCATCGGCATCAGCGACCGTTTCCACGTGCCGGTACGCTACATCGGCATCGGCGAGGGCATCGACCAGTTGCGGGTGTTCGACCGCCGCGAATTCGTCAAGGCTCTGTTCGGAGAGTAAGTCGGTAAAACAGTTTCTGAATGAAGAAAATAAACGTCATAACGCTCGGGTGCGCCAAGAACCGCGTCGATTCCGAGCATCTGTCGGCGCAACTCGCCGCGTCGGGATACCGGATAGTATTCGACAGCGACCGCACCGACGCCAAAGTCGTCGTGATAAACACCTGCGGCTTCATCGGCGACGCCAAGCAGGAGAGCATCGACACCATTCTGCGTGCCGTGGCGGCGAAGCAGGCGGGGCGAATCGAGGAGGTGTTCGTCATAGGCTGTCTGAGCGAACGCTATGCCGACGACCTGCGCACGGAGATTCCGGAGGTAGACCGCTATTTCGGCGTCAGGGACTGGGAGGGTATCGTGCGGACGCTCGGTGCCGAATACAGCGACGACCGCCGCACCGAACGCACGCTCTCGACACCGAAGCACTACGCATATCTCAAAATTTCGGAGGGCTGCAACTGGCGTTGCGGCTACTGCGCGATTCCGTTGATTCGCGGCAAGCACATATCCGTTCCGTTCGAAGATATTCTCGTCGAGGCGCGGCGGCTCGCGGCTGCGGGAGTAAAAGAGTTGATGGTCATCGCGCAGGACACGACATACTACGGCATGGACCTCTACGGCAGACGCCGGCTGGCTGAACTGCTCGAAGCGTTGTGCCGCATCGACGGCATAGAGTGGATACGGCTGCACTACGCCTACCCCACCGACTTTCCGGACGACGTGATAGAGGTGATGGCGCGCGAACCGAAGATATGCAGGTATCTCGACATCCCGTTGCAGCATATCAGCGACAACCAGTTGTCATTGATGCACCGCCGCCACACCAAGGCGGAGGCATACGACCTGCTCGCGCGGCTGCGCAAGGCGATTCCGGACATCGCGATACGCACCACCCTGCTCGTCGGCTATCCGAATGAGAGCGCGGAGGATTTCGAGGAGTTGAAACAGTTCGTCCGCGAGATGCGGTTCGACCGTCTCGGTGTATTCCCGTACTCTGAGGAGGAGGGAACGTTCTCGGCGAACAATCTCGAAGACAATGTGCCGCAGCGCGTGAAGGAGTATCGCGCCGAGGAGATAATGCGCATACAGAACGAGATTTCGCTCGAAAACAACCGCCGACGCATCGGTCGCACCGAGCGCGTGATAATCGACAGCCGTTCGGGCGACTACTACATCGGGCGTTCGCAGTACGACTCGCCGGAGGTAGACCAGGAGATACTTGTCGAGGCGACCGGACGCAGGTTGCTGCGCGGACACTTCTACGATGTAAAAATAACGGCGGCAGAGGATTACGACCTCTACGCAACGGTAATCTAACGTAAAACAAAACTACAAAAACGATATGAACAAGTACATCCTTAAAGAGGTAACGACGAAAGCGGACGAGCAAATCTGGCTTCATGCCGACCGTCGCATATACAAGGGCAACCGCAACTGGGTATGTCCGCTCGACGACGACATACTGAAAGTCTTCGACCCGAAACGCAACGAACTGTTCCACGGCGGAGAGGCGATACGCTGGACCGCATTCGACACGACGACGGGCGAAACGGCGGGTCGCATCGCGGCGTTCTACAACCGCGACATGGCGGCACTGAACGAACAGCCGACGGGCGGATGCGGATTCTTCGAGTGCGTGGACGACCAGGAGTTGGCGAACATGCTCTTCGATGCGGCGCGTCTGTGGCTCGCGAGCCGCGGAATGGAGGCTATGGACGGACCTATCAACTTCGGTTCGCGCGACGCATGGTGGGGACTGCTCGTGCAGGGCTACGAGTTCCAGCCGCTCTACGCCAATCAGTACAACCCGCCTTACTACAAGGAGTTGTTCGAAAACTACGGATTCCGCAACTACTTCAACCAGAACACCTATCTGTGGCGCGTCTACGACGACAGCCTGAACGACGTGGTACTCGAAAAGGCAAAGCGCGTGATGTCCACCCCGGGTTACCGGTTCGAGGACATTCGCCATACCGACCTCGAAGAGGCGGCGGAGAACCTGCGCATAATCTACAACAAGGCGTGGTCGCTCTTCACTGGCGTAAAGCCGATGGACAAGGAGGAGGCGCAGGAGATGATGCACGCGCTGAAACCGATAATCGACCCGAACATCATATTTTTCGCATATTTCAACGACGAGCCGATAGGCTTCTTCGTCATGGTACCCGACCTCAACCGCATCATAGGCAAGTTCAACGGCAAACTGAATCTGCTCAACAAGATACGGCTGATGATAGACCTGAAACTGAAACGCTGCGACCGCATCTTCGGCATCATCTTCGGCATCACGCCCGAGTTTCAGGGCAAGGGCATCGAGTCGGGCATGATGCGCCACATACTCGAAACCTACATCCGCTCCGACCGCAACCACTACCGGACGATAGAGTTCGCGTGGATAGGCGATTTCAATCCGGTAATGAACCGGATGATAGAGCATTACGTATGCGCGACGCGCCACAAGATGCACACCACTTACCGCTATCTGTTCGACCGCGAGAAGGAGTTCCACCGCTGCCCGCGCATCGGAGTGCGCCGCCGCGAATAACGACAAGACCTAAAAGACTTCACACAATATGAAAACGACACCATTTACCGAATATCACATCGCGAACGGCGCAAAAATGGCTGAATTCGCGGGTTACAACATGCCCATCGAGTTTACGGGCATCAACGACGAACACATGACCGTGCGCGAGAAAGCGGGCGTGTTCGACGTGAGCCACATGGGCGAAATCTGGGTCAAGGGCGAACGCGCGCTCGAATTCCTGCAACACATCACTACAAACGACGTGGCGAAACTCTACGACGGCAAGGTGCAGTACTCGTGCATGCCGAACGGCAGGGGCGGAATCGTGGACGACATTCTGGTCTACCGATTCAGCGACACGAAATACATGCTCTGCGTCAATGCCGCCAACATCGACAAGGACTGGGCGCACATCTGCGAGCAGGGCAAGGCGTTCGGGCTTGAAGCGGGGCGCGAACTCGAAAACGCATCCGACCGCATCTGCCAACTCGCCGTGCAGGGACCGCTGGCGATGAAAATCGTGCAGAAGATGTGCGACGAACCGGTCGAGCAGATGGAGTATTACACGTTCCGTCAGACGAAGGTCGCAGGATGCGAAGCGATACTCTCCATCACGGGTTACACGGGAGCGGGAGGATGCGAAATCTACCTCTACAACGAGGATGCCGACCGCATGTGGCAGGCACTGTGGCAGGCGGGCGAGGAGTTCGGATTGAAGAACATCGGTCTTGGCGCGCGCGACACGCTGCGTCTCGAAAAGGGCTTCTGCCTCTACGGAAACGACATCTGCGACACGACCTCCCCTATCGAAGCCGGTCTGGGCTGGATTACCAAATTCATCGACGGCAAGGATTTCATCGACCGCGACCTGCTCGCCGCGCAGAAAGCGAACGGCACGGAGCGCAAACTCGTAGGATTCAAGATGATTGACCGCGGCATTCCGCGCCATGAATACACGCTCGCCGACCTCGACGGCAACCCGATAGGCGCGGTTACGTCGGGAACCATGTCGCCGTGCCTGAAAGTCGGCATCGGACTGGGATACGTCAAGAGCGAATTCTCGGCAGTCGGCACTCAGATTGCCGTCGTCATCCGCGACCGCCTTATCAAAGCCGAAGTGGTGAAATATCCGTTCGTATAACGGTTTTACCGACATATTATACGGGCTGTAAGATGCCGAATACGGACATTTGCAGCCCGTATCGGTTAAAAGGTCTTAATAAATGTTTTATTTTAAGAAACTTTTTATATCTTTGCACCACGAATAGGGGAAACCCTTTGGATCCTTAGCTCAGTTGGTTAGTAGCACCTGACTCATAATCAGGGGGTCGTAGGTTCAAGCCCTACAGGATCCACGACTAAAACAGGTTGCGATAATTCGCAACCTGTTTTATTTCATCCCCGCCGGACAAGACGGCAGGCAGGATTCTCGGCATGAAAGCAATAAAAATCCGCTGTTTTCCCAGTCCTCCCAAAAGTCAAAAAAGAATCGCAACCCGCTTATGGTTGCGATTCTTATTCAGGATTACATTTTACGGAGTATGCAGGACTATCGCATGTTCATCTTGAAGAATTCCATAATGGCGCGGCACGAATCGAACGAATCGGTCGCCCAGTTATGACCGCCGTTGCGCACCTCATAGAACCATACCTCCTTGCCCGACGGCGCGCCGTAATAGCGGTGGAGGATAACGCGGTTCTTTATCTGCGGCAATTCCGTGGTCTGCTCGTACATGCACTTGTTCGCCGCAGCGACCGCTCCAACGGCAACCGGCACCGGAAGATAGGCTCCCCAGCCGTACTGGTTCGTCGAATCGCCCTCCCAGCGCGAAGTCATATCCCCCGTGCCATGTACCTCCATAAATGCGACGGGTTCGGTGTAGTCGTGCCGCGCAGTCATTTCGACCAGCGTAAGTCCCGCCATCGAGGCGATGGCGGCAAACTCCTTCGGCTTGCGATAAGCCATAAGATAGCACATCTCTCCGCCGTTCGACATGCCGCAGAAGAACGTATTCTGCGCCGACAGATTGTAGGTCGCCTGCAAATGCTTCGCCAGCGAGCAGATGAATTCGCAGTCGTCCACCCGCATTTTGTCTATCTGCCACGGGTAGTACACGTTCCAGCCGTTCTTGTTCTTCGGGTCGGAAGTCGCCTGCGGATAGCATACCGCCACCTTGTACTCGTCGGCAAGACTTATGAACGCAGGCTGATAGCCGTTGGCATTGCCGCCATAACCGTGGCACACGAATACCAGCGGAGCGTTTGCCGGAAGGTTGTCGGGAATATAGATATGGTATGTTCTGGTCATACCCTGGTCGACTATTGTCTCGGTTTTCATCGAAGCCGCACTCGCCATGTGGCAGAACAAGAGTGCCGCAAATAAGGTTATAATGTTTTTCATATCGCTTAATGAACTTTATAGAAATTCCAGATTTGGTTATACACTTCGAACTCTTCGTCGCACCAACCGCTGTTCGCGCTTTCGACCCGATACAGTTTCACGTCGCAACCGGACTGTCCGCCGAAATAATGGATGCACGACACCCTACCCTTGCCCTCGCGCGGCAGCAAATCGGAGGTCTTGAAGGTGATACATTTATCGAGAGCGACAACGGCTCCGACACTCAACGGGACAGAAACGGACTTGTTCTCCACGCCCTCCCATTTGTAATCGGGATTGTCCGCAGCGTGTACATGCACGAACGACACCGGTTTGCGGAAACCGTCGATTTTGTATACGGCGGCATCGATTGCGCCCGAAACGCAGCCGTATGCGGCAAAGGCGTCGGGCATTCGCATCGCCGCCGTATACGACAGACCGTTGCGGTAACTCAACAGATAGAATTTAGACGCTTCCGGAAACGACTCCTTGACGGAGGTCAGGAACGACACGTCCTTGCTGCCGTCCGTTTCGATTACGCAAAGTATATATCGACCGACAAGGCAGTGTTCCGCCGCCTTGAAGTTGATGTCGGGTGCCGCGGCGGTCGCGAGCGAGCGAAGTTCCGAATCCTCGGCAAGCACGACCACGACCGGTGCATCGGATTCGATGTCCGCAGGTTTTACGACTACCGCATCATGACCGGCAATCGGCTCTACCTCATAGACGAGCGACGATTCGTCAATCGGCGTGTCATTGTTCGCGCCGCTCTTTTCGCATGCGACGGCAAACAGCAAAAATGAGATTACGATATAAATTATCCTTTTCATAACTGTTTTATTCTCCAAATTTTACATTAACGGTATAAGGTTCGCTTCCGGCACCTTTGACGTATGTCTCGTAGTTGTCGGCAGTAACAGGAATGACGGTTTTGCCGCCGTCGCAGGAGATGCTGCCGCCGAGAATCCTTATCGGCTCGTCCTGAGTGCCCAAAACGACTACCGCCTTATTGCTGTAATTCCAGCCGATAGTCAGACCGTACCACTTGTGGTTGCCCCAGTCGTAGACTATGTCGCAATCGACGACGCAGCCGCGACCTTCGCCCTCGTAACTGTCCACTCCGCCGTGCTGACCGATAAGACCGCCGATTTCGACGACCGCTTTCTCGCCGTTGATATTGCTCAACGCACCGTAACTCTCGTTATATTCGAACTTATGCTTCTGCGACAGGAATCCGGATATGCCGCCTATGGTCGCATCGCCATACGGAATAGTGCCCTTTACCGCTCCGTAATTCTTGCAGTAGGTAACGTTGCCCGTTCCGCCGTTGATACCGCCGACACGGATTTCGTCCTGCGCGAACACCGTGATTGCACCGTTATTCACGCAACGGGTGATAAGGTTGGTTTGCGAGGAGTGTTCGTACCCCGGATATCCGACGATTCCGCCGCACGTAGGTATCGCTCCGTCGCAATAGGTCGTGAAATAAATCTCTCCGTTGTTGATGCAGTCCGCAACATCGGAACATGCCGCACCGGTTGCACCGGCGAAAGCACCTCCGGAGATACCGCCGACGTTTATCGGATAGTTGTTCTTGCTGACGGATTTGTCCGACGTGGCTACGCAGATGTCGAGTTTGCCGTTATTGCGGCACGAGGTGATGTCGCTGTATGCCAGACCGACGATACCGCCCATGCGCGGACGGTTCGTTCCGCACGATACAGCCATATTTTCGGCAGCCGTAATATCGTAATCGATATCGCCCTCGTTGATAGAGCCGGTTACGGGTGCATTCTGCCCCAAATGAGCCACCAGTCCGCCGACATGTACCGGAATATTCTCGACGCCCTTGACAATGCCGAGACCCGACAGATACGGAACGGACACCTTTACTGCGCCGTGATTCTCGCACCGGTCAATCGCGCCGTCGCTATAAGCCGCCAATCCTGCGACCAAAACACCGCAGGATGCCGCGGAAGAGGTATAGGTTACTGCACCGTAGTTCTTGCAGGCTTCCAGTTTCGCGCTATTGATTGCCACGATGCCGGAAACCGCCACAGCCGCATCTCCCGCGCCCGTCGCCAAGACGGATACGGCAGCCTTGTTCACGACATTCGACACTGTTCCCGTCGCCTCGACCGCCAGAGATGCGAGCGGAGCGGCTTCGGTTGCCGTAAATGCACAGGATTCGTCGATTGTCAAATCACGGGCATTGACGACGGATGCGAACAATGCGTGATTTGCAACGATATTGCTGATTGTGAAGTTATTGCCGTTGAGCGTACCCGAGAATACCACTCCCGCCGGCAATGTCTTGCCCGCGAAATCGAGATTGTCCGCAATTTGGATTTCGTCGGTTGCCGTCGCAGTTCGCAATCCGTCGCTATCGTTGAGAATCGCTATGAATTCGTCGGCATTGCGTGCAATCATCGGGAACTTGGCTTTTACGAGAGTCTCCACCTGCTTGACGTCGGAGTATTCGGATTCGCTTTCCGAAACCTTTTCGACCGCTTTGATGCGAATCAGGTAAACCGTCGAGCCTTTCAACCCTCCGATTTTATATTCCTGAACATCGCCGAGTTCGACAACCGTATATTGCTCGACATTATCCTCTTTATATTCAAGAACGTATCCCGATGCCTTATCGACCTTGTTCCATTTGACGGCAATCTCGTCCGCCGTGGCTTCGGCAGAGACGATAACCGGCTTGTCGAGGTCGATTTCGGTCAATTCGTAGGCTACGACCCTGACGATGACGTTGTCCAGATACATGCGGTGCTGCGACGAACCCGGTGTCGAGCCGTCCTTGCGGATAGGTCCGATACCGATACGCGCACCCGGAGCGACGTTTTTGAGAACTATTTTCTCCGTCGTGAACGTACGTCCCGCCTTGATTTCGAATTCGGCAGTCGGAGTAAGTTCCGATATGGAAGGAGTTACCTCGTATACTCCCGACTTGCCGCCGTGCGCGGATTCGTTGAGCAGATAGACAGCACCGGTCGTCGGGTCCGAATCGTAGCGCGCCTGTTCGAACTCCAATTCGACGGTAGCCACCGATTTAAGGTTGGTCAATGCCGGCGTACAAATAAGCGCGGTCTTATTGCCCGAACCCAATTTAAGATGGGCGGTTCTGCCGCATACGGGCGAATCCTTATCGTTCGGCACTTCGTGGCAGATGCCCCACTGACCGAGACGCGAATTTTCGACGGCATGTTTCATCGTATTGAACAGTCCTATTTCGACAGTCGGACCTACCAGATACCATTTCCACGCTCCGCCGTCGATAGGATTCACGCCCTCCGCCTTGTCGAACGCGGTCGCAAGATTACGGTCATCAGCCGAGTAGGCGGCGGAGCCGCGCAGATAGTTGCCGCCCCAGACGAGTTCGCTGAAATCCTCCGCCAGAGCCACACCCTTCGGCTCGACCGGCTCGGCGGCATTCGGGACGACTATCGTGAAATCCGAGGTTCTGCCCTTGACCGGCGCAGAGGCGACGTTGTCGTCGAGGTCCTTTACGACGAACCAATAGTCGGTGTCTCTGTCCAGACCCGAGAACTCGAACTGCGGAGAACCGTCCGCGAGATTTCCGTCCCAGATTGCGTGGTTCGCTTCCGTCTGCCATGAAACGATGAGATTCTTGCACTCCGCATCTTTGTAAATGCCGAAACCGTATGCCGTCGCGCGGTCTTTGGCGACATCCGAGAATCCGCTTACGCTCCATGTAAAGGCGAGAGACGACGATGTCGCATAGGCGAGTCTGACAGCCAGCGAAGCACCTTCGATTTTCAGTTTCACGACCGTTCCCTCGGAATCCTTGGCAAATACGGGAGCGGTCGATGTTCCGTCGGGATAGGTTGCGTACACGGAAGCCGTGTAAATCCCGACAGGAAGATTCTCGAAGACGGGATTGCAGGCATCCGGACGGCTTGCCTCCCGCGTTATCGAAATCGGCTCTCCATCGTCGGCGGGCGTAAGGGCGGAGGTGAAACTCTCGGCTCCCGCCTTAATCGCCGCACTACCGTCGAAAAGGAGCGCGATGCTGTTCTCTCCGCACGCCTCGTCGTCTACGACGACAGCCTCCGGAGACGGGTAGAACGGCTCATTGGAATCGATGCCTTGTTTTTCGCAAGCGATAAAGCCAACCGCCCCAATCATCAGAAACAGTGCAAATTTTCTCATAATAAATAGGTTTGGTTGAGTTAAAATTAGATAATTATTATTGTTGTTACTACAACTCGTCTGTTTACGGCACCGCACATCCCGACGATAGTAAACGGTATACCCCGCTTCCGCCCCGTCCGGCACGACAAAGGTGTAACGACACCGCGGTAGATTTTACTTCCGTTTTTCCTGCACCGAATTTTACTATCCGCTCCCCGATAGTGTGTTATGTATAAAAATGAAAAGTGTGGAGTTGAATTTCGTTTATCTACGTGAAGGTTATAGCAAGACCTCGAATCAAATAAACAACGCGATACCCCACACTTGGATAGATATGGAATATCGAGGTGTGCAGATACACCTTGTCCCTTATCTAAACAAGAAACGAGTGTCGTTCGTTGCCCTTGATTCTTTGAAAACTGCTACATTCTCACGTAAGGACAAAAGCGAAAACACTTTCATCAAACTATGTCCGCTTCTAGCTTACGCCCTCGGCAATGACAAAGTTAGAAATTTTTTCGCATTCCGAACAACACTTTCGCGGGTATCGCAAAAAATATTGAATTTAAGGAATATAATCCTCCGCTATCATTTTTTCGGCTGGTTTGCCGACGTTAAGGTCTTTAAGGTCATTAAATACCTTAATGTCATTCTCGTTCAGTCGCCATGCCCGCACGCCGCAGCGTGTGTCGTGCAGGATTGCACCATATTTGCATCGGTTCGGGGAAAAACTCTGTTGTTATGAAAAAATCGATTTTATCGCTGCTCGGCATCGTCTCGCTCACAGCGGAGCAGCCTGCCGAAGCATGCACCCGCGCCGTGTATCTCGGACCCGACGGAATGACGGTAACCGGTCGCACGATGGACTGGAAAGAAGACCCGCACACCAATCTCTACATCTTCCCGCGCGGCATCGCCCGACGTGGCGCAAAAACCGACGACACCGTGTTCTGGACATCGAAATACGGTTCGCTCGCGGCTGCGGGCTACGACATAGGCATCTGCGACGGGATGAACGAGGCTGGACTTGTCGCGAGCCTGCTTTTCCTGCCCGAAACCGTCTACTCCCTCCCCGACGACAAACGCCCCGTCATGGGATTGAGCATCTGGACGCAATATGTGCTGGACAATTTCGCCACCGTCGATGAAGCCGTTACGGCGATGTCGGAAGACAAGTTCAGAATCGATTCGCCCGACCTGCCGAACGGTGTACAGTCGCGATTGCATCTGGCGGTAACCGACGCTTCGGGCGACAGCGCGATTTTCGAATATATCGACGGGCGGCTGTCGATTCATCACGGGCGCGAGTATCAGGTACTCACCAACTCGCCGACATACGACCGGCAACTGGCGGTAAACGACTACTGGCGGCAAATCGGCGGGCTCGTAATGCTGCCAGGCACGAACCGTTCGTCCGACCGTTTCGTGCGCGCGTCATTCTACATCAACGCGGTAGAGCAGAGTGCAGACCCTAAAATCGCCGTCCCGACGGTAATGTCCGTCATGCGCAACGTATCCGTCCCATACGGAATATCCACTCCCGACGCACCGCATATCGCATCGACGCGCTGGCGGGTCGTCGCCGACCAGAAAAACAGGGTCTATTTCTTCGAACCGACACTCTCGATGGGGACTTTCCACGTGAATCTGGCGGACGTGGACTTCTCGAAAGGTTCGCCCGAGCGCGTACTCGTACTCAGCGACGGAACGACCTATACGGGCGATGCGACATCCGCATTCCGCCCCGTATCGCACCCGTTCGACTTTCTTTTCGGGGAATAGCACCTCCCCACAACAAATGTCAGCCGCCCTCTGCAAAGGGCGGCTGACACTTTAATCAGTCCTTAAAGTATTTAAGGTCGTTAAGGGCTTTAAGATGCTGCGTGCTAAAAGAATCTCCTGACATCGTACACCTCTTCGCCGCGGGTGGTGAGGTTCTTCGCACCGTCGGTTACGCTCGACGGGATAGCCTCCCTGACCAGAACCGTAATGTCGTCGGGAGTATCCGATTTCGTCAGAATCAGCCGCTTGTTCTCGTCGCCGAATTCGACCTTATACGTATTGGTCGGCGTATTGTCGTCATACAAGCCCGTAAGCACTCCGTCGGTTATCGAATACTGACCGCCATATTTGACGAAATACGGGAATCTCACCTTTTGATACAATACGAACTTGCGGTCGGCATCGAACTTCATGTACAAATCGACATTCTCGGACATCTCGCCGCTATACGAAACCATGTGCCACTCGCCCACAATCATCGCATAAGCCGTATCCGCCTTTTGTTCGGATGATTCCGAGCAGGAAGACATCAATACGGCTGCAACCGCCAATATCGCCATAAATATTCCTATCTTCTTCATAATATCACAATGCTATAAGATTTACAACCAGCCGTCGTTGCGCGAGAATCCGCGCGCCACGATTACGAACTCCTTCGACAACTCCATACCGCCCATCGTCGTATCCGTGCCTGCGGTATTTCCGCCCGCGATGAAGCGAATCTTCACGCGAGCCGAACCCGCCTTGGTACACTTGATGGAGAGTTTGCCCGACGAGGATACGGAAACCGAACCCTCCAATCCGACTTTCGCCTTGTCTGCCTCCGAAATCTCAATGCCGAGGAAAGTCATGCCCGAAGCACCCTTGCCGACGATATTCGTAATATCGACAGCCTGCTTGGTTCCGACCCTTACCGGAACGCACGGCGTACCCTCGATATTCATCAGCACCTGATAAGCGTCGATACATCCCGTACCCATCTTGCCTTTATACGGTGTAAGATTGAGCGTGGCACGCGTTCCGCTCTGCGTTACGTAATCCTTGGTACCCGTGCAGTAGCGGTCTATCTCGTTCACTGACGTGAGCAGCAGAGCCTTGAACTCGTCTACCGTGAAGTGCTTGCCGAGTTTGTGCGCATACGAGAGACCCAGTGCCGCCACGCCCGACATGTGAGGGCATGCCATCGACGTTCCCTGCGCATAGCCGTAACCGCTGTTGAGGACGGTCGAAAGCACCTGCGAAGATGGCATATTCGGGGCATCTGCGATATTGCCCGTATCCCAATAATTCTGGTATACGTCGCCGCCCGGAGCCGCTACATTGCAGCCCGGTCCGTAGTTGGTGTAGTATGCCGGAGTATAGTCGCACGACATCGCCGTTACCGAGATATAGTCGCGATAGGCAGCCGGATAGCCCGACATGCCGCGCATGTCGTTGCCCGCAGCGAAGATTGCCAGACCACCGTCCAGAACATCGTTGTTCTTCGTTTTGATGAAGTAGTCGATTGCCTCTTTCTCGGCACTGTCGCGTACTGCGTACTGGGCGTCCGACGTATAACTTCCCGCTTCATATCCGTAACTGCACTGGATAATCGACGCACCGTTGTCCGCCGCATATTTGATTGCCGGAGCGGTCGCTCTCGAATTGGTTCCCTTGCCGTTGTGGAAAATCTGGCACGACATCAGTTTCACGCCGTCGTTCTTGCCCGAACCGCCCGCGATGCCGCATACGCCCGTTCCGTTGTTGTTCACCGCAGCGACCGTACCCGCAACGTGAGTTCCGTGATGGGCTCCCTCTACGGTAGCAATCGTAAGGACGGTATTGCTGTAAAAGTTGTAGCCGTGAATATCGTCCACATATCCGTTGCCGTCGTCATCGACGCCCGATGCGCCGCTGCTCTCGCGCGGATTGACCCACATGTTGGCTGCCAAATCGGGATGGTCCCACTGCACACAATGGTCGACGATTGCCACGATGATGCTCGGGTCGCCCGTACAGAGTTTCCAAGCCTCCTCGCAGTTCACGTCAGCACCCGCTTTCGCACCCGAATAGACCGACGTGTCGCCGGTATTGATATAGTGCCACTGCTTTGGCAGGTAAGTGTCGTTGAACTGATAGGTTACGGCTCGCGTAGACGATGCCGGTGCGGCGACCGTATTCTCCGAAAGCGGAATGAAATTGCCGTCGTGAACCGATTTCAGTTTCTGGTTGAATTCGACCAGACGAACCTCCGCGACCTCCGCCATTGCCAATGCCGCGGCATCGAGGTTGCTCTCCTCCTCGAACTCCACCACGTACCAGCGGTGCAGACCCGCCGCACGGGTGCGCTCCTCGTTCCGGACATCTACCGGAAACAGACGCTCCATCGACCTTACGCCGATTCGTTCGAGTACGGCATCGAAACTTTCGATACCCGAACGGGTATTCTCCGAACGCGACACCGACGCCTCGATTTGCGCAATCGCATCGTCCTCGAAGCAGACCAGAAGTTCGCCGCGCTCAGCATGCTCCGACGTGAACACGAGTTTCGTCGCAACCGATTCGTTTCCTCCCGCGATATCGACTACTCCTTCCGTCGCATCCTGCACGCACGACGACAGCAGGAGAGCCGCAATCAATAACAAATAATTTCTCATAAAAATATAAATATAAAGTAATTTTTATAATCTCACCCCAACGTTTAATCCGAAACTCATATAACTGCGTCATGTTGAGCGCAGCGAAACATCTGTTTATCGGAATCCGTCGAAACAGATTCTTCGCTTCGCTCAGAATGACGGAATTACCATAATCCGCAAACCTTTCCCGAGATACGGTTCGTCATTACGAAGAGAATCATAAGTTCAAGTCGGTTCAAGCGTTGGTTACTTTTGTTTCCTCCTCCTTGCTCGGCATAGCCTGCTCTTGCAGTCTCTGCGAGCGTCGGTTCATCCGTCGTAAAGATACGTCTTTTACTCCGTTCGGCAAAATTTTTCGCCGCCTATCGGCAGCCGAATAGCCCACTTTCAAAAACCCGAAAAGTGAAGCCGTCTCGCGGCGGCTTCACTTCTTGGGATAACAATCTTACTTATCGCAGATTACAACTTCGATACCGCGTTGGTAAGTTTTGCATTCTTGATACCCGGCTTAATCGAAAATTTGGCACCTTCGAGACGTTTTGCAGTTGCACTGCAAACATTCGAACCTGCGACAGATTTGATTACAGCCGAATTGGCAAGCGGTTTCGCTGTGTTCATGTTACGCACACTGCTGAACGGAACATTTGAGCGAGTGAATGATTTCGCCGAAGCCGCATCTCCACCAGCCAAAGCGACTGTCGATTGAGGTGTGAAGAATGCTGCATCGCCCAAAACTTCGGACGGTTTCTCATCAACGTACGATATCAGCGGCAACTCCAAATAAGTCGTAAGCGAGTTCAACTTTTTCGTTTCAGAATCTACCGTAAATACCATCGGATCGCTTACGGAATCACCCTCTATATCCTCATAACTCCAATATCTGAAACCTTGCGTATGCTGCTGATTCACGAAAATATCGATTCTTCCGAACACATTGCCGTAACTTTCATAACCTACTACCGAACCGTCAAGAGTGAAAGTACCCGCAGCCGCATCGTAAACACCGTAATGTACGAGAGGACTGCCTTCGAGTCCGAGATCCTTAACAAGGAATTTGGTTCCGCTATCGTCGGCAGGCGTTACACTGAATGTATTTTCGAAAGAGGCAACCTCACCGCCTTCCAACGTCTCGGAATAAGTCATATTGTACTTTCCGACAATCGGGGCATTAAGATCTACCATCTGTGCAGTAGTGTATTCACAAGTTACGAATGCGTCCTCACCATTGGCATTGGTCGCCTTGGCGAACATCGTGTAGGAGACGCCGGCATCGCGATTAATCCAAAGACCGGCATAACTGCCCTCTTCGGCGATATAATCCAACTCGGATTTGCCTTCGCTGTCCTTCTCCGAGCCGTCGATACCGTACTCATTGAGGAACGCCTCCAAATCTTCGATACCGGCAGCCGCTGGGTTGTTGTAAACCTCCGTAGGAAGGATCGCATATTGCAGACTCGTCAGATTCGTTCCCGAAATAACATATATAAGGTTCTCGTAATCGTTAAATTTCGACGACAACTCCGGATTGAATTCGCTCGGCAGCATCATTTCCAACGACAAATCGCATCCGAGACTTCCGCCTTCGAGCAGGAACACTTCGTCGAACCAGCCGAATCCCCTACCTTCACCTATGGCAGGAACACCTGCAAACAGATGGAAGAAGAACGCCTTCTTGTCCGGGTCGTAATAAGGCTGCGGAATTCCTTGCTGCTGTTCTATTGCCGCCCAAGACAAGTTGCCACCAAGCCATGTGTTGAATACGCCTGCTCCATCCATAAGATAAGACGGCTGACTCGCATCTCCCTGATAATCGAATCCCGTATATATCCAACCGTCCAACTGGCACATATTGGATTTTGCATCCCATTCGAAGAAGAAATCGGTATCGAGTCCGAGGAAGTTCGTAATCTTATAGTGCGACGAATCGTCTTTCTGATACATCTTGCATTCGTGAGATTCCTCCCAGAATGCCGATATAAATGTACCTGACAACACCTCCGTCCACTTGACACGCGTAAGGGACAGCAACAAAGACGTATTGTTCGCAGTCGAATACAGCGGGACGTACTGAGGATCCACAATGTTGATTTCCAACGAATATTTCTTACTGAGTTCACTCTCGCCGGAGAGAGTTACGGTAAAGGTCGTCTCATCTTCGCCGTCTGCAAACTCAATCGGCGAAACAGTATACAAACCCTCTGTATTAGTCGTTATCTCTACCGGAACTACAATTGCTCCATCGGCATTGTTACGCTGTGCAACATAGGTAAATTTCAGTTCTGCTTCGGGGTCGATTTCCAAATCACCGGTATACTCCTGGTTCTCCGGAAAATAGACATCATAGCAGTTCGTGGCTTCCGGTCCGCCCGGCTCCCAGTTATCGTCTTCTGCGCACGAAACGGCAAGCGCACTGAGCGGCAGGAGCATCGCACACAATAATTTTTTCAATGTTTTCATATAATATACATTTATTTAATTAACACTTTTCACGCAACAATTATTTACCGTCCCACAAGTACGCATCGACAGTACCAGACGGATCAGGATTGTTGGTATCGGTTAACGCCTTATTATCTTCTGCCTCGTAGCCGTTGATACATACGTTGAACCAAGGTGCGAGACCATTGATATTGAATCGTGCGGATTCGATATGGTTGGTTCCGGTATATCCGCGATTAATCTGCAAGAGATCGGGACAACGCTTGTAATCGAAGAACATGATACCCTCACCCCAGAATTCGATACGCTTCTGGAACAAAACCTCACGGACAAGCGAATTACCGGTAAGCGATGTCGTGTACTGCGGGTTACGAGTCTTGACGATATCGATGAGCGATGCAGCCGAACCTTTGCGCGCGTCGCACTCGGCGATGATGAACTTCATCTCCTCCATACGCATCATCGGGAAATCGACTGCCGCACCGGTCAGATACTCGTTAGAGTTACCCTGACCCGGACGGAACTTGACAGACGTGAGATCCGGCATTTTCGACGGTCCTGCATAGGAACCCGAAGCCGGAAGGAACGGAACCTCGAGCGACGAGCCGGCAGGAGCCTTCCACGAAAGTTTACGCCAGTCCGTATCCGGAATTTCGCTGTAAAAACGAGCATCAGCCATACGGTATACGCCACCATTAGTGCCATTATATCCGAACGATGTTTCGGAAGACATCCACGACGTCCAGTTTATAATGGATGTTTTGACGACCGAATCCTCTTTCGTCAATCTGATAGCAAGCATCCACGAAGGTTGGAGCGAATTGAAACCTGTTGCAGTATCTGTCCACTGCTCTTTCGTCAGAGGCGAGAACGCGCCGGCATTCAAAGCATCCTGTGCCGCGATTTTCGCATTCTCGTAATCTCCTTCCCACAACAGCGTACGTGCGAGCAAACCGTAAGCGACGGCCTTGGTCGGAACAGTTTTGGTCGGAGAATCGAAACCGTCAAGCAATTTGATTGCGATATTGAGCGACTCCTTGATATAGCCGATAATCTTTTCTTTTGGCAGACGCGGGTTGTTACGCGCGAAATCCTCGGTCATGTTCTCATGCAGGAACGGAATGGTCAGACCGATAAGTTCCGGTGCGCTTGTCCCGACACACTCCTTGTACTCATACATGCGAGCCATATCCAGCCAAGCCAATGCACGGTATGCATAAGCCGCACCAAGATACGGTTTTGCTTCATCGCGCAACAATTCGGGGTCGCCAGCCAAACGGATAACATCGTTCGACAATGCCACGATTTTCGTATAAACCAGCCATATCAACTGCAAATTGGTGTATACACCGTTCATATACTGGTCCTGAGCGAACGACTGATAGTGATCTCGCGACGAATCGACAGTCGCCATATCGTTGCTCATCACCTCACGCATCATACACATCGACGGATAACCGTAAACGGCATGTACATCGCTCGACGACCAGTTGGCGGTCGCAGCATAGTTGTGTATACCGGAAACCATGGATTCCAATATTGTCGGCGAAGCCAAAGCCTGATCCGAGTCGATAGAACTTCCGGTCGGTAAAGTTTCCTTGATACACCCGGTAGCAATAACCGATACTGCCGCTCCGAGTGCCAACGAATATTTAAATATATTTCTCATAATCTATATTCTTTAATATAAATGCAACTTTCGTTTAGAATGTAAGACTTATACCGCCCGAAATGGTTCTAATCGGTGAGTAGTACTGGTTCGACGCGCCGCCGGTGTACGACTGGCGAGGGTCGAGACCCTTACGCTGCGACCATAACCACACATTCTCGCAAGAGAGATAAATACGCAGTTTCGACACGCCGATTTTCGACATCCATTTGCTCGGCAAAGTATAACCGAAGTTGATGTTTTGCAGACTCAGATACGAAGCATCGGTCAGGAAGCGGTCGCTGGTCGAACCCGTATACTGAGTATTGTACTGGAAACGCGGAATTTCGTTATTAGGATTCTGCGGAGTCCACGATTTCAGAATATCCTTGTGGAAAGCATCGCCTATACCGGAGTTTCCGACAGGGCTGGACATTGCCGACGCATAGTCGCCATCGTAAACCTTACCGCCTATCTGATATACGAAATTAACCGAGAGGTCGAATCCGTAGAAACGAAGCGTAGTTCCGAAACCGCCGTTTACGTCAGGCAATGCAGTATCGAACAGGAAGTAGGATGCACCATTGGCATAATCGGTCGTAGTAGACAGCGAACCGTCATCGTTGCGATGATAGAAGAGCGGCTTACCGGTCTCCTGGTCCACACCGGCATACGCTTTAAGATACATCGTATAAATCGGAATACCTTCACCGTAATAATTCATACCGTCGAAATATCCGTCATAAGCCTTGCCGTCCAAAGTATAGCATGTACCGGTCTTGGTCGCCGCATCGAGTTTCGCAATGCGGTTTTTCACGTATGCAAGATTAAGGTTGATATCCCACGAAACATGCTTCTTATCCAGAATGACGCCCGTCAGATTCAATTCGAGACCCTGGTTCACCATGTCTCCCACGTTCTTGTAGTATCCCGAATAACCCATCGACGACGGCACTGTGAACCACGAAAGCATATCGGTAGTCTTGCGGTGGAAATACTCTACGCTACCGGACAAACGATTGCCGAAGAATCCGAATTCGACACCGGTATTGAAGTTGGTGTTGGTTTCCCACGTAATATCTTTCGTTCCCTTTGCTGCAAAACGAATAGCCCATTTGTCTTCGCTGTTGCTGATGGTATAACGGTCCATATACATGAAATCGCCGATTTGGTCGTTACCCTGCGAACCGAACGAAGCCTTGACTTTGAGTTCGTCCACCCACGAAGCGTTGAACCACGACTCCTTGTTGATTAACCAGCCTGCGGAAACCGACCAGAAGTTACCCCAACGGGAATCCGGATGGAAACGCGAGGATGCGTCGCGACGGTACGAACCGCTTACGAAAATACGACCGTCATAATCGTACTGTGCGCGGAGGAAATAACCTTCATTGTTATAATCCAAGAACGAAGACGATGCCGATGTGACTTTCAATGCCTGCGAAAATTCCACGGAGCCCTGAGAATAAAGACCGGTCTTGTGTCCCTGGATATAACGCGACATCGAATAGTTGTTCTCATGACCAATCATGACATCGATATTGTGCTTGCCGAACAAACGGGTCCAGGTGAGTATTTCTTGAAGCGTATAATCGAAACTCATTCCCGAACGACGGGTAATATCACCTCCGTTACTTGCACTTGCACCATACAGCATGTTGCCGGTCGAAAGAGTATCGTATTGTTTTACCGAAACACCTCCGTTAAACGTGAACTTGAATCCGGCAGGCAGATTTATATTTGCAAAACCGTTGAAAGCCGCCATATTCTGCGTCGAACTGTACTTGTCGAGAATATGCTGACCGTACGCATTCGAGTTCTGCTGGAACGGACGTTCGAGACCGGCATTCGAACCTGCACCCTCTTTCGTACCGTAGTCATAAATTATGTTGCCGAAACTGTCGCGGCGGATATTGCCGTCGGCATCGCGTACATAGAGCGGATAGATAGGAGCGATTCGCGAAACGAACGAGAAGATATTGCCTGACGACAGACTTTCACCCTCGCCGCTTGCCATTTGCGAATAACTGTGGGCATACGATGCGTTACCGCCGACTTTCAGCCACTTTTTCACCTGATAATCGGCACGCAAACGAGCAGTATAACGTTCATAACCGGTTTTCTTCACGATACCTTCGTTGTTCAAATAACCGAACGAGCCGAAGAAATTGGATTTTTCATTCGAACCGGCGATATTGACATTGTACTCCTGACGTACTCCGTTACCGTAAATTTCGTCGGTCCAGTCGTCGGGAGTAACAAGATAATCTTCGCCGTCGTACCTCACTTTGCGACCGAGAGTAGCATTAGGATTAAGTTTGCCGTTCAAACCGATAAGAGTCTGACCGTCCGGAACGTTAAATACATTGTATGCCAAACCTCCCGAATTGGAAGACGTGAGCAACTGGTTCGCACGTTGATGAGCCTCGAAACTCGACATGCCTCGTTCGTTGTGATAATAGTTTCTCAACATCGCATAGTGAGTTTCATAGTGCTGTCCCGGATTGGTAATATAGTCGTAATCCTGCTTTGCGCGCTGGTTCACACCGACCTTGATATCGACATTGACAATGGCATCGCGCGATTTAGCACGCTTGGTATTGATAAGGATGACACCGTTGGCACCGCGCGCACCGTAAAGGGCTGCGGCGGCAGCGTCCTTCAACACCGACATCGACTCGATATCCGACGGGTTGATATCGTTCAAACCTCCGGCGAACGACATGCCGTCTACGATAATAAGAGGCTCTTTACCGGCCTCGATTGACGAAATACCGCGAATCAATACCGTTGGCGATGCAGTACCCGGCTGACCGGATGCATTGATAATCTGCACACCGGCAACTTTACCGTTGAGTGCATCGACAGCGTTGGTCGTCTGACTCTTCGTAATATCGTCCGATTTGAGCACAGCAGCCGAACCGGTAAAAGCCTCGCGTTTTGCTTCGCCGAAGGCAACGACGATGACATCGTCGATACCGGTGGTCGCTTCTTTCATTTTGATGTCGAGAACCGTCTTTCCGTTGATGGCGACATGTTCGTCAT
>ERZ827168.82-NODE-82-length-149316-cov-48.731732_pt1 | contig 149316 bp, 157 predicted proteins | sample MGYA00519868_ERZ827168 | MGnify/ENA primary metagenome ERZ827168 (study PRJEB31778, sample SAMEA3449271) | human gut metagenome | biome: human gut; feature: human-associated habitat; material: faeces | place: United Kingdom | collected 2010/2012 ... | reverse complement strand
ATGTATATTGTGGCACACTTAGAACTCATAAGAAAAAGACTGTATCCATAAGAGGCAAAGCAATACAGCTTCCAGAGGAAGAACATTTTGTATTTGAAAATCATCATGAAGCAATTATATCTAAAGAAACATTTAACTTAGCTCAAGAAATAAGAAAAAGAAAACTAAATACAAAAAGTACATCAAGTACGAGAAAAAGAAATTATTACTTTTCAGGACTTTGCAGATGTGGTGATTGTGGTTTTGGAGTAAGTGGCATAACTATAACTAGAAAACAATCTCAAAAGGGCTATGAATGTTCACAATATAGAACTTATGGTAAAGCTAGATGTAAATGCCATGAAATTAAAGAAACGGATATAATTATACATTTCAAAGAATTTTTAAAATTCACTAAAAATAAATACATAGATGAAATAAATAAAATACAGCTTCAAATAAAAACTAATGCTAAAACAAATAATAAAGAAAAAATCAAATTTGAAATTGAAAACTTAAAAGTTGAATACAAAGTTTTGATTAGTCAAAAAATTAAAGATTTAACTAATACCACAAATGAGTATCAACGAGAAATGATTGAAGATACATATAAAGAATTGGAAAAAAACAAAACTAATCGTATAGAACAATTACAAAAACTATTAGAACAACAGCAAAAAGATTTAGACACAGAAAAAATAAAAAGATTAAAAACAGCAATAGAATATTTTGATGATATTCTAAAATCTAACGAACCCAATAGATATATTTTAGAGTGTTTAATTGATAAAATATGGATTTATCACGATAAAAATGTGAAATTCGAACTAAAACCAGACATTAAAAAGTTAATATAAATAGCATTTTTCAAAATAATGTGTAATATAATACCTAAAAGTCATTTATAAAAGTGACTAAATATATGAAAAGTCATTTGAAAAATGTGCACATTTCCTATAAAAGTCGTTTGATTTTTGTGAAATATAGTGTTATAATATAATTAGATTATACATTAGGAGAGTGAGTATATGTATAGAGAAAGAATGGAAACGTTAAAAGAATGGAAGGTATCTAAAAATAGAAAACCTTTAATAATTAGAGGTGCAAGACAAGTTGGAAAAACTTGGCTCATGAAAGAATTTGGAAAATTATATTATGAAAAATGTGCTTACATAAATTTTGATAATAATTCAAGAATGGATATATTATTTAATGAAGAGTTTGATTTGGATAGAATAATACAAGGATTAAAGATTGAATCAGGAATAAATATTGAGCCTGAAAATACTCTAATAATCTTTGATGAAATTCAAGAAACTCCCAAAGCATTAAAAACACTAAAATATTTTTATGAAAATGCAAATGAATACCATATTGTTGCAGCTGGTTCTCTTTTGGGAGTGGCTATGCATCAAGGAACTTCATTCCCCGTTGGTAAAGTAAATTTTATGGACTTAATGCCTTTAAGCTTTTTTGAGTTTTTAGATGCATTGGGGCAAGAACATTTATTAAATTTATTAAAAAACAATGAATTTGATATGATTAGTGTATTTAATAATAAATATAAAGATTATTTAAAACTTTATTATTATATTGGTGGAATGCCAGAAGTGGTTAATTCGTATATAGAAGAAAAAAATTTAGAAGAAGTTCGTAACATACAAAAAACACTATTAAAAGATTATGAACAAGATTTTTCTAAACATGCACCAAACAATGTTGTTCCAAGAATTAGGCAACTATGGAATAATATTCCTACACAACTTGCAAAAGAAAATAAAAAATTCATATATGGTTTAGTAAAAGAAGGTGCTAGAGCAAGAGAATATGAAATTGCATTATCATGGCTTATAGATTGTGGACTTGTTTATCAAGTTAACAGGGTAAATAACTGCAAAGTTCCATTATCTGCATATCAAGATTTCAATGCATTTAAGTTATATTTATTGGATGTGGGATTATTAGGAGCAATGGCAGATTTAGATTCTAAAACAATTTTAGAAGGCAATGATATTTTTGAAGAATTTAAAGGAAGCTTAACAGAGCAATATGTTTTATGTCAACTAAAAGAATGTACAGAATTAAATGTGTTTTATTGGTCATCCGAAAAAGGAATTGCAGAAATTGATTTTATAGTGCAAATTGGTAAAAACAATGTACCAATAGAAGTGAAATCAAATGAAAATTTACAAGCCAAAAGCTTAAAATCATTTGTAGAAAAATATAATACAAAAATTAATATTAGAACTTCAATGGCTAATTTTAGAGTAGAAGAATGGCTAACTAATATACCATTATATAGTATAGGAAATATAGAAAGAATAATTAAATAACTATCCCCAAATTGAAGGCTTTTACCCCCGTATGTACTACAGAGATAATTGCTTTTTCAAAAGCAAATCCATATTTTGAACAATTAAATGCGTGCTTGCTAGGATTAAGCGTAGATAGTAATGCATCACATTTAGCTTGGGTATATGACATTTATTGCAAAACTGGAATTAGAGTTCCTTTTCCAATTATAGCAGATAGAAGTGGAGAAATTGCTAGAAAATATGGAATGATATCAAATGAAGTTAGTAAAACGGAAACTGTAAGAAATGTATTTATTATTGATGATAAAGGAGTAGTAAGACTTATTTTAATATATCCAATGAATGTTGGAAGATGTATCCCAGAAATCTTAAGAGCGTTAACGGCATTACAAGTGGCAGATAGTAATAAGCTTTCAACGCCGGCTAACTGGGTACCTTGTCAGCCAGGAATAATATCTCCACCACAAACATTTGAAGCATTGGAAAAGAGAAAAAGAGAAATTGAGAAAAATCAAAATGGAATGACTTGGTATCTTAGTTTTCAAAATGTAAAAGATTGTGAAAAAATAGGTCAAACAAGTTGTGAGGGAAATAAATTAGAATAGGTATTTTTTTCTTTTTTTAGGGGCAATTGTGCTCCTTTTTTTAATTGAATTATTATTTTCTAAAAAATATATACAAAGAATATAGTGAATGATATAATGTAACAAATAGTAACTAATATAATTACCCAAATTAAAAGAGTACTAAACTAATAAGAAAAGTTATGTTAAAATGTGTAATGAAAAATGATGGGATTGGCAAATACAACAGATGTGATAATGTCAATTGCAATTTTAATTGCAACAATAATTGCTATTGCTAATATTGCTATAAAAATATATTCAAATGCAATATTAAATTATGGTACAAAGATGGGCATCAAAGATATTATAAAAATGTATAAGGACAAACAAAATTAATACTATTATTATATAATTACATAGAAGCATTTATAGAAAACAAAAGAATAATAAGAGGTGAAAAATTGAAAGATAATTGGAAAGAATATATCAAGAAAAATTTAAAATGGGTTGTATTATTTATCTGTTTAGTTGGATTTTTAGCATTAACAGAAGATGTTTTTAATAAAGAAATAATGCAAGGGGATATTATAGGATATAAAATTATATCAACATTTTTAATATCTGATTTCGTAACTCCAATTGCAAAATTCATAACTAATTTTGGAGGAGCAATTTTTTTATCAATAGCAACAATTGCATTACTTTTATTAATAAAAAATAAAAAAATAGGATTGTCTATTTTTTCTAATATAGTTATTATTACAATATTAAATCAATTGCTAAAAAGAATATTGCGAAGACCAAGACCAACTGAATTTAGAATAGTTGAAGAAACAGGATATAGTTTTCCATCAGGACACTCAATGGTAAGTATGGCTTTTTATGGATATTTAATATATTTAATTTATAGATATATAAAAAATAAATATATAAAATGGTCATTGATTGTATTATTAAGCATATTAATCTGTTTAATAGGCATAAGTAGAATTTATCTTGGAGTACATTACACAAGTGATGTTTTAGGTGGATTCCTATTATCAATATCATATTTAGTTGTATATATAAGTTTAATAAAAAAAATATTATCAGAAGAATAATAGGACACTAAAAAAACTATTGACCAGTAGAGACTATCATAATATACAATAATGGGAAAATATAAAAAGAGGTAATTTATAATGATAAAACAAACGGCAAGTAGAGATAATTTAGGAAAACTTGCACCCAAATTTGCAAAATTAAATGATGATGTATTATTTGGTGAAGTATAGCCAAGAGAAGACAAACTATCATTGAGAGATAAAAAACAGTAATAATTAAAAGAGCAAAAAATATAAAAAACTAAAATAAATGGATTAAAGGAAAGCGTATGAAAACAAAGATTATAAAATTAAATAATAAAGTGGATACAAAAAAATTTGAGAGAAAGATTTGGATTTATAAAAGCATAATATATAAAAGAACAAAATTTATATTAGAAAACAATGTAAAAAATATAAACTATAGTAGTGTAATAGAAGCACTAAATATAAAAAACAGAATTAAAAGGATTAACTATATATATGACAAAGCGTGCTCGGAGATTGACGAATATAACAAAATCAAGCATATAGACTGTGAATTTAAAAATGGTAAGTGCATGAATCAACACAATACAAAAAGAATTAATGGTTGCTGTAGATTGTGCAGGCTTCAAAGTTCACATGGGTGTACATCTCAAAATATAACTTGTAAATTATTTTTTTGCGATCAATTGGAGAAAAAATATAAAACAATTAAGTTTAATGACATAAAAATACTAAAATGTCTATCACTAACTAATAGAATAATTGTAAAAGACAACTACTTCGAAACAAAAGAAAATTTTTTAAGAACGCTGTATTTAAATAGTATAATTGTTTTTTCAATAAAGGTTGTTATTAATATTATAAAAAACGGAGTATATCTACATAAAATACGTAAAAATATAACAAAAGAAAATGGAGGTTAATATGAAAAATATAAAAATTGATTTAAAAAATACAAATGTAACTGACAAGGAAATTGTAAAATATGCAGAAGAAGTAAAAAGAATACATGAAGATCTACATAAAAGAGCCGGAAATAAAAAGGATTTTGTTGGATGGTTAGAACTTCCAAATAATTATGATAAAAAAGAATTTGATAAAATAAAAAAAGCAGCGGAAAAAATAAAAAAAGATTCAGAGATATTGATTGTAATAGGAATAGGTGGCTCTTATTTGGGGGCAAGAGCGGTTATAGAGGCGTTAAACAACACTTTTTATAATTTACAATCAGATAGAAAAACACCATTAATATTATATGTTGGAAACAATTTAAGTACAAATTATATAAATGATTTAATAGAGATTATAGGAAATAAAGATTTTTCTATAAATGTAATATCAAAATCTGGAACAACAACAGAACCTGCTATCGCATTTAGAATTTTTAGGGAAATGATAGAAAATAAATATGGAATAAAGGAAGCAAGAAAAAGAATATATGTTACTACAGATAGCAAAAAAGGTGCTCTTAAAACATTAGCAAAAGAAGAAAAATATACTACATTTGTAATACCAGATAATATAGGTGGAAGATATTCAGTTCTTACAGCGGTAGGGCTACTGCCAATAGCTACAGCGGGAATAGACATAGATAAGCTTATTAAAGGAGCTCAAAATGCGCAGGAGCAGTATTCAGACAAAAATGTTAAATATAATGAGTGTTACAAATATGCTGTAGTTAGAAATATATTATATAAAAATAAAAAAGACATAGAAATACTTGTTACATATGAACCAAAGTTACACTATTTAATAGAATGGTGGAAGCAATTATTTGGGGAAAGCGAAGGAAAAGACAAAAAAGGAATATACCCTTCAGGAGTAGAGTTTACTACTGATTTACATTCATTAGGACAATATATACAAGATGGAAGAAGAAACTTATTTGAAACAGTAATAAACATAGAAAAAATTAACTCAGAAATAAAGATAAATATGGATGAAGATAATTTAGATGGATTGAATTATCTGTCTGGAAAAACATTGGATTTCGTCAATAAAAAGGCTATGGAGGGTACTATAGCAGCACATGTGGAGGGAGATGTACCAAATATATTAATAAATATGGAAGAACTAAATGAAGAAACCATGGGTTACTTAATATATTTCTTTGAATTAGCATGTGCTATGTCAGGAAATTTATTAGGTGTAGATCCATTCAATCAACCAGGAGTAGAAAAATATAAAACTAATATGTTTAAATTACTAAAAAAACCGGGATATGAAGAAAATTAGGAAAACACTTGCATTTGTTAAAAATATAAAGTATAATAATTATATATTTAATATTAAAAACATAAATGAGACAAAGTAAAATAAAGGTTATTTAAAGAGAGGATTAGTTGAAAGCTGAAAGCTAATCTAAAAAAACATATTTGAAAAACTACCTCATTGTTCCTAGCAAAAACTAGGCGTGTGCTTGCGTTAAAAGTTAATTAAGTAAAAAACAAGGATGGAACCGTGTTAATAAAAGCACTCCTGGGCGTAGTTAAATGCCTAGGAGTTTTTTGATATGCTAATTTATAGGCATAAAAAAGGAGGAAAAATAAAATGATAAAAATTGAATTGAAAGATGGAGCTATTATTGAAGTAGAAAAAGGTAGTTCAATAATAGATGTGGCAAAAAAAATTAGTGAAGGCTTAGCAAGAGTAACATTAGCAGGATTAGTAAATGGAGAAGTACAGGATTTAAGACATAAATTGACTGAAGATTGCAAACTTGAAATATTAACATTTGATAGTCTAGAGGGAAAAAAAGCATATTGGCATACAACATCCCACATAATGGCACAAGCAATAAAAAGACTATATCCAGAAATAAAACTTGCAATAGGACCATCAATAGATAATGGATTTTATTATGACTTCGATACAGAAAAACCATTTTCAGAAGAAGATTTAATCAAAATTGAAGATGAAATGAAAAAAATAATAAAAGAAGATTTACCACTAGAAAGATTTGAACTCCCAAGAAAAGAAGCAATAAAATTTATGGAGGAAAAAGGAGAGCCATATAAGGTAGAACTAATCAACGATTTGCCAGAAGATGCAATAATATCATTCTACAAACAAGGCGAATTTACAGATCTTTGTGCAGGTCCTCATGTTGCGAAAACAGGTAATATTAAAGCTGTAAAACTGTTAACATCTTCAGGAGCTTATTGGAGAGGAAACGAAAAAAATAAAATGCTACAAAGGATTTATGGTATTTCATATCCAAAAGCTAGCCAATTAGAAGAATACTTGAATATGTTAGAAGAAGCAAAAAAGAGAGATCATAAAAAATTGGGTAAAGAGTTAGAATTATTTATGATTACAGGAGAAGGACCAGGATTTCCATTCTTTTTACCAAAAGGAATGGTGCTTAGAAATGTATTAGAAGATTATTGGAGAAAAATTCATACTTTAAATGGATATCAAGAAGTTAAAACACCGGTAATGTTAAATGAAGAATTATGGCATCGTTCAGGACACTGGGATCATTATAAGGACAATATGTATACAACAAAAATAGATGAACAAGACTTTGCTTTAAAACCAATGAACTGCCCAGGAGGTATGTTAGTATATAAAAGCAAAATGCATTCATACAAGGACTTACCTATAAGGATGGGAGAATTGGGACTTGTACATAGACATGAAAAATCTGGCCAATTAAACGGGCTATTTAGGGTAAGATGTTTTACTCAAGACGATGCTCATATATTCTGTTTACCAGAACAAATTGAATCAGAAATAATTGACTTAATGCACTTAATAAACCAAGTATATAGCTTGTTTGGATTTACATATACAGTAGAGCTATCTACAAGACCAGAAGACTCTATGGGAAGCGATGAAGATTGGACAACAGCAGAAAATGCTTTGAGAAAGGCATTAGAGCATGAGAACATGGAATATGTTATAAATGAAGGCGATGGAGCATTTTACGGACCAAAAATTGATTTTCATATAAAAGATAGCTTGGGCAGAGATTGGCAATGTGGAACTATACAGCTAGATTTTCAGATGCCGGAAAGATTTGACTTGAATTATATAGGACAAGATGGAGAGAAGCATAGACCTGTTATGTTACATAGAGTTGTATTTGGTAGTATAGAAAGATTTATAGGAGTCTTAATAGAACATTATGCAGGTGCATTCCCAACATGGCTTGCACCAGTACAAGTAAAAATACTTACTATTTCTGATAAACAAAAAGAATATGCAGATGAATTGGTAAAACAATTTATGAAGGAGGGAATAAGAGCTGAATTAGATGACAGAGAAGAAAAGATAGGATACAAAATAAGAGAAGCACAACTTCAAAAAATTCCATATATGCTAATAATTGGAGAAAAAGAGGTAGAAGCAAATGCAGTAGGAGTACGTGCAAGAAAAGAAGGCGATATAGGACAAATGCCTGTAAAAGAATTTATTTCTAAGATTAAAGAGGAAATAGAAGAAAAGAAATAAGTTAAATGCAATTCTATAAAATAAATATGATTATTAAATTTAATGTAAGATTAAGTGGAGGTAAAAATGCCAGAGATTACTAATGACGAAAAGGAAATAATAGAACAGAAACTAGAATATATTGGTTTAGATTTAGAAAATGTACCAGAGTTTTTAAAAAGTTTTAAACCACTTAATTATAGACCGCTAGAGTCATATGATGATACATATAAAATTTATAAATATATAAACATTTGTGATATTCAAATTTTAATAACTCCAACAGACAGGCTAACATCACTACAAGAAAAATATAAATTAGCAAGCCCAATTTTAGAGTACTTAGATTCTGAAAATGAGGAAGACATAGAAAAGTTTGCTAAATTTTTAGAAATGGTAAAAAATTTGAAAATAGATGATATAGAAGAGATAGAAACAGAGCAAGAATTATTAAAAGATAAAATACCATTTGAAGTTAAATATAAAAATAATTTTATATGGCAGATATATTATTCGGATTATTGCAATAAATACTTTATGCTAGTGCCAACGAGGGAAGCTAACAATCCAGAACTATTTTATATATTAAAACAACAAATTCAATGTAATAAAGAAAAAGGTCAAAGAAAAATTTTTGTCCCAATTAGTAATATGGAGTACTCTGAAAGATATCTAAAAAAAACAGAGATAAACGATATAGAAAATTATTTGTGGTATTTTACTAAACAATGGCCAAATATATATGAAGTATATGATAACGATGAAAATTTAGAAGTACAAATTTTAGGGCAAGTAGATGTCTATGAAAAAGTTTTAAGCACATATAAAATTAAAATAAAAAATAAAGAAGAAGCAACTGAATTTTTAAAATTATTAAAAGCATTATTTATCTTATCAACTGGAGCAGAAGAACAATATAAAATTGATTTAAAAATAAATGAACAAGCAGGTCTCTATTTTTTATATAACAATGAGAAAATAGAATATTCATATTTACCTATTTTTATAAATACAGAAGTAAATAAAAAGATAAAAGAAATAGAAAAAGTTAAAAATGAAATAACAACAAAAAAAGAAAGGCTACAAAGACTTAAAAAGGTAAATGATGGTGCAACGGCTGAGTATTTAGAAAGACAAAAGCAAATATCTACCTTCCTAGAATGTAAAAAAACTTTTCTTGGAAAAATTAAATACTATTTTAAGAATAAGAGTATAAAAAAACAAATAATAAATGATGTGAAAACAAAAGTGGAAAGGGAAAATATAGAGCCGGAAACAATATATGAAAAAAAAGAACAGTATACTTTGGAGGATCTAATTGGACTTTGTACAAGATTAAATAGTAAAAATGAAATAAACAAAAACATGAAGTTAGATATAAATGCTATGGAACTAAAAATTACTAACTTAACAAAAAAAATAGAAAATGCAGAATTATATATAAATGAGATAGAAAAGCATAAAAAGAGTATTTTTGAATTTTGGAAATTTACTAATAAAGACGAAATATCAACTTTGACACAAGGAGAACAAGAAGAGTTACCAAAAACAAAAATTGAAAAATGTTTTGATTATATTGAAGACATGGAAGAATTAGGAAAAAAAGCAGATGAACTCCAAAGGAGGAAACTATCTAAAAATGAAACAGATGCTATATTTGCTGTAAAACAAGCTATAAATTCTGTTAAGGCATTTGAGAACGAGTATGAAGATATAAAAGAGTTTAAAAAACTAAAACAAGAATATGAAGACAACATGGAATACATAAATATGAAAGACTTTAATATATTTGGAAGCATGAATAAAGACAAAACACAAATCAGTACAATAAATAATCAAAAGCATAGAGAAATACCAAAAGATAAATATAAAGTGTTAAACATAAATGCAAACACAGAAATAGATATGTTTAAAGAAAATTTAAAGAATTATACAAAACTAGTAGAAGAGGCATTTAACAAGATAACTTTACAAAACAATATAGCTGTGTATAAACTTTTGCAAGCAAACATGAACGGTTTGGAGATATTTAATATAAGCCCCATAAAAGAACTTGAAAACATAAAAGAGGACTCAACTACATTGCACAAATTTAATCTTCAAGAAGGAGTACCAATATTATTTTACTCGAACATTATATTTTATGAAAATTTTAATAAAACACTACCAATTGGGATGGACTTATCTACAGAGGTATTATTAGATTTAAATCAACTTGAAATGGAAAAAATTAATGAAAATGAATTTAATTATAATGTTAAAAGAAATGAGTTCGATTATGAAATAAGAAAAATAAAAGTAATAGAATATAATGTAAAGAAAAAAAGAATATAGTGAGCAAATAAAAAATATTTGCTCATTTTTATTGACAAATTAAATTTAAAATAGTATTATTGTATTACGCAAGTAATACAATACAGAAAGGAGGTAATTATGAATTACATATTTGACAATGAAAGACCAATTTATATTCAGTTAGTTGAGATAATAAGAATAGAAATAGTTTCTGGTAAATTCAAAAAAGGACAAAGAATGCCTTCTGTAAGAGAGCTAGCACTTATAATGAAGGTTAATCCAAACACAATGCAAAAAGCATTGGCTGAACTTGAGAATGAACAGTTAATTTATACAGAAAGAACAAATGGAAAATATGTAACAGAAGATGAAGAATTGATTGAAAAAATAAAAAGAAAATTGGCAAAAGAAATAATTGATAATTATCTTAATAATATGAAAAAAATCGGCATAGATTATAACTCAGCTGTAAAATACTTGCAAGAAGGAGGAAAAGATGGAATTAGTTAAATGTAATAATTTGTGCAAAAAATTTGATGACAAGCAAGTTTTAAACAATATAAATTTAAGTATTCCAAAAGGAAAAATTATAGGTTTACTTGGGAAAAATGGAATGGGGAAAACAACTTTAATAAAATTGATTAATGATTTATTAACTCCTACAAGTGGCGAGGTGCTTATAAATGGTGAAAAACCAGGTGTAAACTCTAAGAAAATTATTTCATATTTACCAGAGAGAACATATCTTGATAAAAATATGAATGTTTCACAAATAATAACTTTTTTTAATGAATTTTATGATAATTTTAATGAAGAGAAAGCGATTAAGCTATTAAAAGATTTAGATTTAGATATAAATTTAAAAATAAATAAAATGTCAAAAGGAATGCAAGAGAAATTACAACTAATATTAGTTATGAGCAGAGAGGCAGAATTATATATATTAGATGAGCCATTAGGTGGAGTTGATCCAGCGACTAGAGATTATATTTTAGATACAATTCTTTTAAACTTTAACGAAGGAGCAAGCTTAATTATATCTACTCATATAATTAGTGATGTTGAAAGAATATTAGATGATGTCATTTTTATTGATAAGGGAGAAATTATATTAACATCATCAGCAGATGAGCTAAGAAAAAAAGAAAGTGCATCAATAGACGAAATATTTAGGAGGTGCTTTAAATGTTAGGTAAATTATTAAAATATGATTTGAAATGGTGCTTTAAACCTTTATTAGTATTTTATATGTTAGCGATTTTCTTTTCAATAATAGTAAGAATTGTTGAAAGTTTTGAACAAAGCTTGATAATATTGATAATTGACAAGGTATGCTGTGGTATTGTTATTGCAATGCTAGTAAACATATTAATAAATTGCTTTATGAGAAATTGGGCAAGATTTGTAAAAAATATATATAAAGATGAAGCATACTTGACACACACACTTCCTATAAGCAAAAGTGAAATCTACTTATCAAAAATTCTAACAGCTATTATAACATTGCTTACTTCATTTGTTGTTGTAGTTATTTGTCTAGCTATTAGTTGCCTAAATAAGGAAACATGTGTTATGTTAAAAGAGTCCTTAGAACAATCAGCAATATATTTGAATAGTTCAGTATTTAGTTTAATACTTGTAATGGTTATTACATTATTCTTTGAGTGTTTGTTTATGATGATGAGTGGAATATTAGGACTTATAATAGGACATAGAAGCAATAATTCGAAAATAATTAAGTCTATAATAATAGGATTTGCAATATATAGTTTATTGTCAGCGATATCACTAGGAATATTATTTATGGCAGGTGTGATAAATCCAGAAATAATGTCATTATTTAACAATGTTAATGTAAATTCAGAAGGACTTAAGGGCATGATGTTAGTTGGAATATTAGTATATGCTATATACAACGTGGGAATTTATTATTCAGGAAATAAATTTTTAAATAAAGGAGTAAATATAGATTAAAATTAAGTGGTACCGATGGTGGGACTCGAACCCACATGGTTTCCCGCCAGATTTTGAGTCTGGTGCGTCTGCCAATTCCGCCACATCGGCATATTTAAAATACAATATATATAATAACAGATATTAACTGGTTTGGCAAGATAAAATTAAAATTTTTTTGAAATATCAATAGGCGGTTAAAATCGCCTATTTTTGTCTTCAATATTAGAAATTCATTTGAAATGAAGGAAAAAATATTTGTAATATAAACTAGAATATGCTAAAATAATGTATGATATGTGGGAAAAATAAAAAAATGATGTAATAAATTTATTAAGAAAGGAACAAAAATAGTATGAATATAGGAATAGATATAGATGATACAATGTCAAATTCATTTGAAATTATGTTAGCAGATTCACAAATATATGATATTGAGGAAATGAAGGGAACGGGGGATATTAAAAATTTAGGAAGCATACCTACATATGATCAAATAGAGAATATGTATAAGTGGGAAGAGGAAGCATTAAAAAAATTTTGGTATAAACACTTTGAAAGAGTTTTAAGAGAGGCAACTCCAAAACAATATGTAGCAGAAACTATAAAAAAATTAAAAGAAGAAGGAAACAACATTTATATTATAACCGCAAGGTATGAGCAAGATGGAATAGAAAGCGTAGAGGGGTTAACAGAAGAATGGCTTAAAAAGAACAAAATAGAATATGATAGATTATTAATAAATTCATCTGACAAATTAAAGATAGCTAGAGAATACAATATAGATGTATTTATAGATGATTGCTTTAAATTTTGTAAAGAAATAAATGATGCAGGAATAAAATCATATATGTTTGTTGGCACAACAAATAATAATATAGAAACAGGAGAAGTAGAAAAAGTGTATTCATGGCCACAAGTTTATTTTAAAATCAAAGAATTTACCCAAAAAACACAATAATATAATTAATGCAACACATAAAGATTAAAATCATTTAAAACATAAAAAGGAGGAATAACAAGCAAATGCTTAAAATATTAAAAAACCTAAAAGAATCACTAATCTCAGTAATAATTATAGTGATTTTGCTATGTTTGCAAGCAGGTACAGACTTAGCATTACCAGATTATACATCTAAAATAGTTAATATTGGAATACAACAAGGGGGAATACAAAATGTTTCTCCAGAAGCAATACGAAAAGAGCAAATGGAAAATTTATTACTATTTTCAACAGATGATGAAAAAATATTAAATTGTTATACTCTAATTTCTAAAAAAGAAATGGAGGATAAAGAGTATGAAAAATATTTAAAACAATATCCAGAATTAGAAAATCAAGATATTTATGTACTTAATAATTTAAAGAAAGAACAGAAAGAAGAACTTGATACATTAATAGCAAAACCATTAATGATAATATATAGTATAAGTAATGAAGAAACAGCCAAAGAGATCAAAAAGAATATTCTACAGAACACACCTAAAGCACAACAAAGCATACTAGAACAAGCAGATTTGCTAACAATAATTAAAAATATGCCAGAAGAAACAAGGAATAATATTTTGGAAGAAAGTAGCAAAATGATAGACGAGAAATTTGGCAATATGACAGAACAAGTTGCAATACAAGCTACAAAGCAAGAATATGCCCAAATAGGGATGGACTTAGATAAAATACAAAATGATTATATACTATTTACAGGTATGCAGATGTTAGGAATAGCATTAATAAGTATGATTGCAGCAATAATAATAATGTATTTATCATCGAGAGTTGCAGCTAAGTTAGGACAAAACCTAAGAAATAAGGTTTTCAAAAAGGTTTTAGGCTTTTCCATAGAGGAATTTAAGGCGTTTTCTACAGCATCACTAATAACACGTAGCACAAATGATATACAGCAAATTCAAAATTTAATTGCAATGTTATTTAGAGTAGTAGTATATGCGCCAATAGTAGGTATAGGCGGTTTTATAAGGGTATTAAATAACAGCCATACTTCAATGGCTTGGATAATAGGTTTGGCAATTTTATGTATATTAGGAATAATATTAACATTATTTATTATAGCAATGCCAAAATTCAAGAAACTACAAGAGCTTGTTGACCGTTTAAATTTAGTTGCAAGAGAAATACTAACTGGTTTGCCAGTAATTAGAGCGTTTAATACAGAAAAGAAAGAAGAAAAAAGGTTTGAAGATGCAAATAAAATATTAATGAAAACTAATATATTTGTTAATAAGGCTATGAGTTTAATGATGCCAGCATTAATGTTTGTTATGAATTCAGTGGCTTTACTAATTATATGGGTAGGAGGACATAATGTAGCAAATGGAAATATACAAGTTGGAGATATGATGGCGTTTATACAATATACAATGCAAATTGTAATAAGTTTTTTAGTTATTTCTATGATATCTATAATGATACCTCGTGCTCAGGTTTCTGCTAATCGTATAAATGAAATTTTAGAAAAAGAGCCAAGAATAAAAGATAATGAGAATACAAAAAAATTTGACAACAGTAAGAAAGGATTGGTTGAATTTAAAAATGTTTCATTTAGATATCCAGATGCAGATGCAGAAATATTAACAGATATTAATTTTACAGCAGAACCGGGAAAAACTACGGCAATAATAGGAAGTACAGGTAGTGGAAAATCTACTATTGTAAATTTAATACCAAGATTTTATGATGTAACTGGTGGAGAACTATTAATAGACGGAGTTAATATAAAAGATGTACCTCAACATGAATTGAGAAAAAGAATAGGTTTTGTTCCACAAAAAGGCTTACTATTTTCTGGAACAATAGAATCAAATATAAAATATGGAAATCCTAAAATGTCTGACAAACAGATGAAAGAAGCTGCAGAAATAGCACAGGCAACAGAATTTATAGAAGCAAAGCCAGAAAAATATAAATCAGAGATAGCACAAGGCGGAACAAACGTGTCTGGTGGGCAAAAACAGCGTTTATCAATAGCAAGAGCGATTGCAATAGACCCAGAAATATTTGTTTTTGATGACAGTTTTTCAGCATTAGATTTAAAAACTGATAGTAAATTAAGAGCAGCATTAGCAGAAAAAACTAAAAACAAAACTGTAATTATAGTTGCGCAAAGAGTAAGCACAATACTAAATGCTGACCAAATTGTGGTGCTAGAAGAGGGAAAAATTGTAGGAATAGGAAAGCATCAAGAGCTTATGAAAAATTGTGATACATATTCACAGATAGCATTATCACAGCTTTCAAAGGAGGAGCTAGAATAATATGAGTAATCAAACAAAAAAGCCTCCAATGGGAGGTATGGGACCAGGAAAAGGACCAATGACAATAGAAAAAGCAAAAGACTTTAAAGGGACTACAAATAAATTGATAAAAAACTACTTATCTAAATATAAAATTGCAGTGGTTATAGTAATGATATTTGCAATTGGAGGTACAATTTTCTCAATTGTAGGACCAAAAATATTGGGAAACGCAACAACAGAAATATATAATGGATTAATAAGTAAATTATCAGGAGGAGAAGGAATTAATTTTCAAAAAATTGCAGAAATTCTTCTAACATTATTAACATTGTATTTGATTAGCATGGTATTCTCTGCAGTGCAGGGATTTACAATGACAGGAGTGGCACAAAAAATAACATATAAAATGCGCAATGAGTTAATAGAAAAAATTAATAAACTTCCTATGAAATATTTTGATAAAAAAACAAATGGAGAAGTATTATCAATAATATCAAACGATGTAGATACATTATCTCAAAATTTGAACCAATGTGTTACGCAAATAATAACAGCTATTTGCACATTAATAGGAATATTAATAATGATGTTTTCTATTAGCTGGCAAATGACTATTACGTCTTTGATAATACTACCAATTGCAGCATTTTTAGTTAAAACAATAGTATCTAAGTCGCAAAAATACTTTAAAGCTCAACAAGATTATTTAGGACATGTAAATGGACAGGTAGAGGAAATTTATGGAGGACACACTGTTGTAAAAGCATTCAACAGTGAAGATGTAGTAATAAACAAATTTGAAGAAGCAAGTGAGGAGTTATATAAATCTGGTTGGAAATCTCAATTTCTATCTGGACTAATACATCCGGTAACCAACTTTATAAGTAATGTTGGATATGTGGCAGTAGCAATACTAGGTGGATATTTTGCTATACAAGGCAAAATAACAGTAGGAAATATTCAGTCTTTTATACAGTATAATAAGCAATTTACTCAACCAATAAATCAAATAGCCCAAGTTTCTGGAATGTTACAAGCCATGGTAGCGGCAGCGGAGAGAGTGTTTGAATTTTTGGAGGAACCAGAAGAAATAAAAACTATTGCGAATCCTAAAAGTACAAAAGATATAGAAGGCAATGTGGAATTTGAACATGTTCATTTTGGCTATGATGAGGATAAAATAATAATAAATGATTTTAATGCAGATATAAAAGCTGGACAAAAAATAGCAATTGTAGGTCCAACAGGGGCAGGAAAAACGACAATAGTTAAGCTTTTAATGAGATTTTATGATGTGAACAGTGGAGCAATATTGCTTGATGGAACAAATATAAAGAAGTTTGATAGAGGAAAACTAAGACAGGTATTTGGAATGGTTTTACAGGATACATGGCTATTTAATGGAACGGTTAAGGATAATATCAAATATGGAAAAGAAGATGCAACAGATACAGAAATAATAGAGGCCGCTAAAGCTGCACATGTACACCACTTTATAAAAACATTGCCTAAAGGATATGATGCACTAATAGATGAAGAGTCAAGTAATATTTCAGCAGGTCAAAAGCAATTATTAACAATAGCAAGGGTTATTTTAACAGATCCTAAAATATTGATACTGGACGAAGCTACAAGTTCTATAGACACAAGAACAGAACAACAAATACAATCAGCAATGGATAATTTAATGAAAGGTAGAACAAGCTTTATAATAGCACATAGATTATCTACAATAAAAAATGCAGATTTGATACTTGTAATGGATCAAGGAGATATTGTAGAACAAGGAACGCATGAAGAATTATTAAAAAAGAACGGTGCATATGCAAAATTGTATAATTCACAATTTGAAGAAAACTAACAAACGAAATAAATTAACCTGAGCGGTTTTAGCCACTCAGGTTAATTTATACTTTTAATAAAAACTGCTAATTTTTTTAAAGTCTCACAACCAAGTTCTATTTCTTCATTACTAAAAGATTCTAATATTTTACTAGTTTCCGATTTTATATTATTATTTTTGCCAAACAAAATATAATCAGCACTGGTATTGGTTAAATCACAAAGTCTTTTTAACTTTTCAATGGATAAGCAACTTTTCCCACGTTCAACAATTCCTAGATATTGACCAGAGATACCAAGTAATTTAGAAAATTCTTCTTTTGACATATTCATATTTTCACGTATATTTTTTATTCTTAAACCAATTTGCTTTTTCATAAAAAACCTCACAAAATTAATATCAAATTAATTCTAAAATTATAAACAAATTATAAAATGACAAAAAACAATACATATTAGTGGAAAAAAATGAAAAAATATGATAATATATGAAAAAACAAGAGGTATTTATTTTTATGGAGAATAAAATGAAATTATTATTAGTGGAAGATGATGTTAATACTTGTGAAATATTTAAGAAAATTGAAAGAGCAAAAAGTGAGATAAAATTTATTGCAATAACAAACTCGGAAGTAGAAGCGTTAAACTGTGTAAAAAATAATATGCCAGACGGTATTATATTAGATCTAGAATTAACAAATGGAAAAGGTAGTGGATTTGGATTTCTAAAAGAGTTAAGGAAAATTAAGTTAAAAATATTGCCTAAAATAATAGTAACTACAAACATATGCACAGACTCTGTTTATGATTATTTACATGATAATAAAGTTGATTTTATATTTTATAAAAAACAGGAAGGTTATTCGGAAGAAAGCGTAATAGATACATTACTATTGTTAAATGGGTATACAGATAATATAAGCTACACTGAAAATACTAAACACAATGAATCAAATGATGATAAAGAAATATTGGAAGAAATTGACAAAGAACTTGATTTGATAGGAGTAGGAACTCATTTACAAGGCAGAAAGTATTTACATGACTCTATATATTATGCAATAATGCAAGAAAATAATGAAAGCAAAATATCAATAATACAATATTTAGGTGGTAAATATAAAAGGTCTACAAGTACAACGATTGTCCACTATGTAGAATGATTAAATGCAGTAATATCAAGGGTTGAGTGTATCTAAAAAAATTAAAAATTATAAAAAATGAAAGAAATTTAAAAAAATTGATATAAATTTACAAGTATAATTGATTTTTTTCGAAAAGTATTTTATTATGTATGTAACAAAATAAAATATGAGATGGGAGATTCCTATGTTCGATAAAAATATTAAATTAAAAGTTACTTATGAGGAATATGTTTTAATAAGAGACTTGCTAATGGAATATAGAAATTCATTAGTTAGAAAAGGAGAACCTGCTGATTTAGTCAATGAATTATTAGCAAAAATAATGTCTTAATTAAATACATAACAAAAAGATGATTTAGTCTTGAAAGATTAAGTCATTTTTTTTGTGCAAAAAAAGAAAAAAGGAGGGAAAATAGTGAGCGAAGATGATGCTATAAATTATCTGAACAAATTAGAAAGAGGCAATTTTTTAACAGTTAATTTTCCTATTTCAAGAGATAATATAGTACAAGTTACTGCAATGTATATAGGAAAAGATGAATTGGGAAGATATAACTTTGTTGATAAAGGAAACTTCATATTGTCAAAGGAATTTTTAGAAAGAGGAAAAGTTACAATAGACAAAGAGTTTAACCAAGATGATGCTTTTGAAATATATTCAAAAGTTAGAACAAAACTAGATAAGCAACGCAAAAAAGATTTATCAAGATAATTAAGGAGGAGATATGATTTATTTTAGTGATAAGAATTTATTTAGTAGTTCAAAATTATGGGAATATGATGAAGAAGGACAAAAATTCTTTTTAGCATATTTAATGTTAAGTGAAGAATGGCATATAGAAAGCAATACTATTGTTTTTAAAGACCTTACATCTTATAATATTGATAGGAAACTAGAAGAGTATAATGATTATTGTAAAAAAGAAATGTTAAGACACCAAAAACAAATATTGGACTATGTAAAAATTACAAGTGTTGATTTTTGTGAGAAAAGTATTGAGAAACAACTAGAAGAAATTAAAGAGAGAGAAGAACAATTAAGAAAGAAAGATGAAATAGATAAGCGAATGAAAAAAATAGGAAAAGTAAGATAAAATTTGATGATAAACTGACAAAAAGTCAGTTTATTTTTACATAGTTATCTTTTTAGATAACTTAATTAAATGAAAGGAGGGTAAAAATGTCTGAATGTATGGTAATTGCAATTAGTAATCAAAAAGGTGGAGTAGCAAAAACAACAACAGCATTAAATCTAGGAGCATATTTGAATATGAAAGGTAAAAAGGTTTTACTAATAGATTTTGACCCACAGGGAAGTTTAACAACATCATTAGGTTTTAGAAATCAAGATGAAATGGAAACAACGATAAAAACTATGCTGGAAAAAACAATTAGAAAGATACCTTTTGAGAAAACAGATGGAATTGTGCAAAATTCAGAGGGCATAAAGTTAATTCCATCAAATATGGAACTAGGGGCATTTGAAAAAGGAATTGCATCTCTTATAAATAGAGAAAGAATATTATCAGATTATATAAAACAGATAAGAGACGACTATGATTATATAATTATAGATTGTCAGCCATCTGTTGAAATACTTACAATAAATGCTTTAACTGCAGCCGATAGTGTAATTATTCCAGTACAAACACACTATTTATCATTAAAAGGAATGACACAATTATTAGATACAATAGATAAAATAAGAGTTGTTTTAAATCCAAAATTAAAAATCGATGGTGTATTACTTACACTTGCAAATATGCAAACAAGATTAGCGAGAAGTACAGTAGATACATTAAGAAATAATTATGGAAGTGTATTAAGAGTTTATAAAACCATTATTCCGTTAGGTATAAAGGTTGCGGAATGTGGAATAGAGGGGAAAAGCATATTCGCCTATGATAAAAATTGTAAAGTTGCAATGGCTTATGAAAATTTTTCGAGGGAGGTGTTGAGAGATAGCGAAAGAATTAAAAATGGAAGGACTACCAAGTGTAGATGAATTGTTTAAATTCAGTACAAATAAAGGTAAAACTGAATCAGTTGTTATGCTCCCAATAAGTGAAATTTCTAATTTTCCAAATCATCCATATAAAATAGAAAAGAATGAAGAAATGGAATCTTTAATAGAAAGTATTAAAGAAAGAGGAGTAAAACAACCTGTAATAGTAAGGAGAGATGAAAAAGGAAATTATGAAATGGTTTCTGGACATAGAAGAAAGTTTGCTAGTGAAATATTAGGAATACAAGAAATACCTGCTATTATAAGAGATTTAACAAAAGATGAGGCGACCATTTTAATGGTAGATAGCAATATACAAAGAGAGAAAGTATTGCCAAGTGAAAAAGCCTTTGCTTATAAAATGAAAATGGAAGCAATAAGTCATCAAGGAAAAAAAGAAACTTCTCGACAAGTTGGCGAGAAGTTAGTAAGTGCTGATTTGGTTGGAAATGAAAGTGGAGAAAGTGGAAGACAAGTACAAAGATATATAAGACTAACAGAATTGATTAAGGAGTTACTAGATATGGTTGATATAGGAAAAATATCTTTTAATCCTGCAGTTGAAATATCTTATTTAAAAAAAGAAGAACAATATATGCTAATAAATTGTATAAAAATGTATGATGCAACACCTTCGCAAGCACAAGCCATTTATTTGAAAAAGTTAAGTCAAGCAGGAACTTTATCAGTAGATAAGATTGAAGCAGTAATGCAAGAGGAAAAACCTAATCAAAAAGAAAAATATAGTATTCATTATGAAAGGTTTGAAAAATACATTCCACGAGATATTGCTACACCAAAAGAAGTAGAAGACTTTTTATTTAAGTGTGTAGAAGAACATTATAATAGACAAAGACAAAAACAAAAATCTATAACAAGATAATAAATTTTAATTGCATAATTGAAAATAATTTAAAATAATGTAAAATAATGACAATAGGAGATGATTATTTATGAAAAAGAAGATATATATTGTTATTATAATTATTTTATTAGTTGGCATAGTAGGAGCAGGAGTTTATTATTTTTTTAATAGAAACAAATATGAAGATACTTTTGTAGTTTCTGATGGTATAAACGAAGTTGAACAAGAACAAGTTGTAAATGAGATAAACGAAAACATAATAGATGATGAAAAAAATACTACAAAAGAAGATAATAAAGAATCGGAGAACAAAGCAGAGGAAAAAGAAAAAGTTTCTAGTGGGGAAGAAACTAAAACAACACAAAAAGAAGAGTCAAAAGTTTCTAATAATAATGATAGTTCTACACAAAAAACAACTTCAACAAAAAAAGATACAACAACAAGTAATGGTACAAAGACACAACAAAGAAGTACAACTAAAAAAGAAAATACAACTACAACAAAAAGTGAGCAGACTAAAAAAGAAGAAACAACCCAAAAGGAAACAGCGAAAAAATCTGAAACAACTTCATCTAGTAAGAAAGAAGAAACAAAAACAGCATATTGGTGTGATGAGGGGGGAACACATCATATTGGAGGAGATGGAGCAAACGAACATGGTTATTATAAGACATGGGACGAGGCTTATAAGGCATTTGAAGAATACACAAAAGACTGGGAGTCTGGTCAGCACGCAATTAGACAATGCCAATTATGTGGAAAATATTATTTTTGGGCAATTAGAAATTAAATTAAAAATAATGTAATTAAAGGCTTAACAGAAATGTTAGGCTATTTTTTTATGAAAAAAGAAAGGAAAAGATAAATATATGAAAAATAAAACTAAAAAAATAGTAGCAATAATATGCTTAATTTTTATGACAATAAGTTCATTACCATTACAAACTTTTGCAGCATTCATAACAGATATGAATAGTAATGCAAAATTCGGCGTTATATCTGGTAGTTTAGGTTCATATAATCACGAATTACACTATGTAACTTATGATGGAAAAACTTATGTAGCATTTTGTTGTCAAAGAGGAGTAACTTCGCCAGATGGAAGTGAATACACCTATGATAACGAATTTAAAGTAAAATATAAAAATGATTTACCAAAATATGAAAAGATTGCTGAAATGATATATTTCGGTTATACAATGAATCATGGAACTGGACTTCCAACAACAACACAGGCTAAAAAAGATGCTTGTGCAACACAGCAATATGTATGGGAGTATATTCATAACAATATAGATAGTTCATTAGATAAACCAAGTAGAGATAGTTGGAACTCAACATATATGTCATCTTCTATTTATTCAAGTTGGCTATCTAAAACAGAAGATTATTATAATGAATATCACGGAAACACATCTTTTAATGGTAATACAATAAAAGTAGATTTAGGAGGAAGTACAAAGGTAACTGATACAACTGGAAGACTTGCATCTTACCAATCATTTTCTGAAACTAAAAATGGAGTAACATTTAGTCATACAAAAGGAAGTAATGACTTAAATATAAGCGTATCAAATGATACAACAGCAGATAGTGTAACATTTAAATCAAACGATTATAAGTTATATCAATTACTACCAAATGGAGATGCTTATTCAAATGATACAATGTCAAATTATATGTACTTCCAATTTACATCTGGAAGTGTGCAAAATCTAATATTCTCAAACTATGTTGATCCTTCATGGTTTAGCATATCAGTTGAAGTAGAATATGGAAATGCATTATTAGTAAAAACAAATACTAATGGAGATAAATTAGCAGGATGTAAATTTGAATTATATAAAGACGCAAATTGTACTCAAAAAGTAAGGACAGAAACAAGTGATAGCAATGGTCAAATAAAATTTGATAGATTAGCACCTGCAACTTATTATATAAAAGAGGTATCTGTTCCAACAGGTTATTTATTAGACAATTCTGTTCAAAAAGTTAATGTAAAAGTAAACGAAACAGCAGAAGTTTCTTTCAAAAATAATGAGCCTACAGGAGAAATTACAATAGAAAAAACAGATAAAGATACAGGTAATAAAAATAGAGTAGATAAAACAAGTCATCACGGAGATGCAAACTTAAAAGGAACAATTTATACTCTTTATGCAAGTGAAGATATAACAAATGTTGCTAAAACAATAAAGTATTTTTCAAAAGATGAAGAAATAGCAACTTTTACTTTTGACGAATACGGAAAAGCAACAATAAATATAACAAATAAAAATACAAAAGCAAAATTAAGTGTAGATGGAGTTACTTTAAAAGGATTACCAATGGGAACATACTACTCAAAGGAAACAGCAGTTAGCGAGGGATATATGAAAGACGAAACAACTCATACTTATACCCTAAAATATAAAGATATGAATACACCTGTTATAAAAACAAGTGGAGTTGTAGAAAACAAAGTAAAACAATCAAAATTTGAAGTTATAAAAATATCATCTATAACTAATACAACAGCACCAATTATTGAGGGAGCAGAATTTACAGCAATTTTAACAAAATATGTAGATTTTTACGGAAGTTTTGATGAGGCATTAAAACATTTAGATCAATATGCAGAAGACGAGTATGCAGTATTTAAAACAGGAAAAAATGGACACGGAGTATCAAATCTTTTGGCTTATGGAAAATATACAGTAAACGAAACATATTGTCCATCAGATACAATAAATCCAGTACAAGAGTTCTATGTTACTATTGATGAAAATAGTGATAAACCTATAAGAGAAGTAGTAGAAAATGATACACCATTCCAAAGTTATTTAAAAATGGTTAAAATAGATAAGAAAACAGGAAAGAAAGTAACATTTTCAAATACAACATTTAGTTTATATAAATTAAATGAAGAAACAAATGAATGGGAAAGAGTAAGTTGTAAATTAGGAAAAGAAAGTTTTGACCAATGGACAACAGATGAAAATGCAATAGCATATACAGAAACAAAATTAGATTCTGGAAAATACAAAGTTGATGAAATAGTTGTAGCAAATGGATTCTTACAATTAGAAGAAGATTGTATTTTTGAAATAAATAGAAGTAATGAAACACTTGAATATGATGAAGATTATGATGCTTATATTACAATAAATATCAAAAACGATAAACCAACAGGAACAATAATCGTAGATAAAGAAGTAGCAATTAGAGAAAATGTTGATACATCATTAGTTGATATTTCTGATTTAAGTGGAATTAAGTTTAAATTAACAGCAAAAGAAGATATTATAGATTATGCTGATGGAAGTATAATTTATAGTAAAGGAACAGAGATAGGAACTTACAACCTTGATAAAGACGGAAACTTAAAAGTTGAGAATTTACCAATGGGAGTATATGAATTAGAAGAAGTTGAGACTTTAAAAGGTCTTGTATTAGATACAACTAAACACGAGATAAAATTAGAGCAAAAAGATACAACAACAAAAGAATATACTGAAAAATTAGATATTAAAAATGATACAACAGCAGTAGAAATTAGCAAAACAGATATTACAGGAGATAAAGAGTTAATTGGAGCAACTTTATCTGTATTAGATGGAGATAAAGTAGTAGATACTTGGGTATCAACAGAAAAAACTCATTTAATTGAAGGATTAGAAACTAATAAAGAATATACTTTAAGAGAGGAAATTGCTTGTGAGGGCTATGTAAAAGCAACAGATATTAAATTTGTAGTAGAAAATACAGGAGAAGTACAAAAAGTAACAATGATAGATAAAGTTGTTGAAATGAGCAAAGTTGATATAGCAGGAGAAGAAATTATTGGGGCAAAAATCCAAGTTCTAGACAAAGATAAAAATATCGTTGATGAGTGGGAAAGTGGAAAAGAGCCACACAAAATTAGTAATTTAGTAGAGGGAGAAACATATACTCTACACGAAGAATTAGCAGTTGACTCTTATGTAAAAGCAACAGATATAGAATTTACTGTTAGTTCTGAAAAAGAAACACAACATTTAAAGATGATAGATAAAATTGTTAAGGTTGTAAAAACAGATTTAGTAACAGGAGAAGAAATAGAGGGTGCAAAATTACAAATAACTGATGAAGACGGAAATATCATTGATGAGTGGGTAAGTACAAAAGAGGCTCATATAGTATCTAACTTGGAAGAAAATAAGACCTATACCTTAACTGAAATCACTTGCCCATACGGATATGAACAAGCAGAGTCAATTACATTTAAGGTTACCGAAGATAAAAATGATCAACTTATAGAAATGAAAGATATGCCTATTTTAACAGATTTAAGAATTATAAAGGTAGATAGTTCTACACATGAAATTATAAAAGATAAATTTACTTTCGGCTTATACACAAATAAAGAATGCACAGAGTTAATACAACAAGTAGATGCAAACGCAGAAGACGGATATGTAGATTTTACTGATATAAGATACGGACATTATTATATAAAGGAATTGTCATCTCCAAAAGATTATGAATTGTCAGACAAAGTTCTAGAAGTTGAAATAAATGACGAAGGAGTTTTTGTTGATAATGAAAAATTAGAACAAGATGATAACGGAATTTATAGTATTGAATTTGAAAATACTAAAATAGAAACTCCAAATACAAGTGATAATAGTAAATTGCTAATATGGGCTACTTTACTTGCTTTATCACTTGCATCAATAACAGGAATAGGTGTTTATGAACACAAAAAAAGAAAAATAAATAATAAATAGAATTGATTAAAGGTGGTATTTTGCCACCTTTAATTACTTATAAGGGGGAATTATGCAGAAATATACATTAAATCAAATCTTACGAACATTAGATAAATTATTTAAAAAAGATATTTTAACAACAAAACAATTTAAAAATATTAAGTGGGAGAATTTAGATGAAATAGACAAAAACCTAACCCCAATAGAAAAAAGTTTAATAATGGACTTTAAAAATGCTGTTTTAAGAAAACAAATAATAGAGTTTTTAGCAGGAAAAGAAATAGATAAGGAGAGTGAAGAAAAATAATGATAGAACATTATAAAAAACCATCTGTAAAATTTTTAGTAAATAAAGGAAACTATAATAAACTAATGGGAATATTAAGTTTTCAAGAAGAAAATATTGTAACAGAAGATTGGAAAGAAAAAGCAAGTAATTTAATAGATTTATTATTAAGATACCCAATACCTCAAAAAGATGAAGACGGAGATATTGCAATAATAGATATAGCATTATATCCAAAAGAGGCATCAGAATTATTGGTATTGTTAATTTCAGCCTTTGGAAATATTGAAGTAGAACAGGATTATACAGAAATGATGAAAAGAAAATAATATAGAGGAGGTGCTACATGGGAAGAATTGTTGAAACCAAAGAACTCTATAAATATACAATAAATGAAATAACTCAAAATGAAAATAATTGGCAGAATTTTTTAGATAGTGCATCATGGAATTTTAAATATGACTTTGATGATCAGATTCTTATTTATGCACAAAGACTAGATGCAAAGGCTTGTGCATCAATGGAGGAATGGAATAAGAAATTAAAAAGATGGATAAAAAAAGGAACAAATCCTATTTTTGTATTCTCAAAAGAAGAAAATGGTCAATATCCTTTTAGATTGGTTTTTGACAAGTCAGATACCTACAATTATAATAGAACTGATTTAAAACTATGGAGTATAAAACCAGAATACGAAGAAGAAATAATAGAGGCATTAGAAAGCAATTTTGGAGAAATAAGTTCAAAAGATTCTTTGCAACAGGCAATCACACTTGCAAGTTATAATATGGTGGTAGATAATATACAAGATTATATGTCATCAATAGAAAATCATAAAAAAGGTACTATGCTAGAAAATATGACAGAAGACGAATTAAGAATAGCAATTACAACGACAGCGTGGGCTAGTGTTTCATATATGATGATGTCAAGATGTGGAATAAATCCAAAAGAGCATATAGATATGCAAGAATTTGTATATATTTCAAATTTCAATAGTTATGAAATTGTAACAGCATTGGGCTCAGCAGTAAGCGATATAGCAGAAATGGGTTTAAGAGAAATAGCAAGGACTGTAAATATTCTGCAAAAAAATGAAAAAAAGAAAAATCGCATAATTGAAAAAATTGATAAAGAGATATATGCTAATGAAAAAGGAAAAGGAGGAGTTGATTATGATGAAAATAGAGTACACGGAGAAAGGGGACTACAAAATCCCGAATATAACAATGAAGATGGAGGAGATTCCAACAGGGAAATACGCGAGAGCGAGATACAGATACTTGAAGGAACACCAGAAAGCAGAATTGACAATAATGAGGATAGAGGGCAAATTGAACGAACATCTTACAGAAATACAGGAGACAGCCACCAAGAGAGTAGAACAGATAGTACAAGAGATGGCGAAACAGGAGAAGATAACAGAGGAATTGAAAGCACAAGACCAGATGAAGTGGGTACAACTAATGAACAACTTGAAGATGACAGCAGAGGAGATAGTTTACAGAGAGATAATATACGCTTAACAGAGTATAGGAAAGAAAATGATATTGGATATGTCGTTACAGATGAAAAAATAAATCAAATATTAGCAACTACAACTTATTTAAATAAATATAATAGAGAAATCATTGCTTTTTATAATATTGAAAAAGATATACCTAAAAGAGCAGAGTATATAAAAGAATTATTTAATAATGAATATACAGAAATTTATGTTGATGATAATAGATATGGATATAAAAAATTTGAAAATGGTGTTTTGTTTTGGAAAGATGCTTTTTTAACAAGAACAGCAGAAAGTTTTGTTACTTGGGAAGACTTGACATATCACTTTGATTCAATGATACTTTTAAATCAATTAAAAGATAAATTTGAGCCAATAAGAAGTGAAAGTGAACAAATAACACTAATAGATGAACAAAATACAAATATAACCGATTTTGAGTTTACACAAGAGTTTGTTGATAGATATTTGCAAGAACAAACAACAGATGCAAAATATCAAATATATGAATTTTTTAATGAAAGTTTATCCTCAAAAGAAAATAGTGAGTTCCTTAAAAATTTATATGGAATGGGTGGAACATCACATACAATTAAAGGCTCTGGAATAGGGCAAAGTTATGATGCAAAAGAACTTAAATTTAATAGAGGATATTTAGATAAAAGTTCGAGGGAGCAGTTATTTAAATGGACTTATATTGAAAAAAGAATAAGTGAACTTATAAAAAATGATAGATACCTAAACTCAAAAGAAATGGAAGAATATCCAATATGGCATGAAAATAAAGAACAACAAAGGATACAAGCAAAAGAATTAGAAGATGCGGAAAAAAGAGTTGAAAGTTTACCAGAAAAAACACAAGAGGATGAAGTTCCAAATTATGAATATCATTTAGGAGACAATGTATTTATTGGTGCAGATGAATATTATATAAGTTCTATTGATAGTGGCATTGTAACTTTAAATGATGCAAATTATCCATTGTTTAGTAAACAAATGCCTTTTGATGAATTTGAAAGAAAAGTACAAGAAAACAATGCAAATGAGCATTTAATAGTAAAGGAACAAGACAAATCAAAAGAATTACAACAAGATGAAGAAATACAAGATAACACAAATGTAGAAATTGAAACTAAAACAGAACAAATTGAAAATAATGATATAACTCCACTAAAAGAAGAAATAGAGCCTAATATTAAAAGAACTTCAAATAGAATACAAGATTTTATATTACATCCAGAAGTAGCAGAAATAAATAGAAATAATTATAAAATTACAAATAATGATTTAGGAGTAGGAACACCAAAAGAAAAATATGCAAGAAATATAGAGGCAATAAAAACTCTAAAAAAGTGTGAGCAAGAGAATAGATACGCAACACCAGAGGAGCAAGAAATTTTATCTCAATATGTAGGATGGGGAGGTTTGCAACAGGCATTTAATAAAGATGATACAAGTTGGTCAAAAGAATACGAAGAACTTAAAAGTTTATTAAATGACGAAGAATATGAACAAGCAAGAGGGTCAGTATTAACGGCTTTTTATACACCTCCAATAGTAATAAATGCTATTTATCAAGCACTACAAAATATGGGACTAAAAGAGGCAAATATTTTAGAGCCATCTTGTCGGTGTGGGAAACTTTTTAGGAATGTTACCAAATGAATTAGAAAATTGTAAAATGTATGGAGTAGAAATAGACTCAATTTCTGGAAGAATAGCACAACAATTATATCAAAAGTCAACAATAGCAGTTAGAGGATACGAGAAAGTTGATTTACCAGATAGTTTTTTTGATGTAGCAGTAGGAAATGTACCATTTAACGATTTTAAAGTCGCGGATAAGAGATATGATAAGTATAAATTCTTAATCCACGACTATTTTTTTGCAAAAACACTAGATAAAGTTAGACCACGGAGGAGTAATTGCTTTTATTACCTCAAAAGGAACAATGGATAAAAAGAATTCAGAGGTTAGAAAATATATTGCGCAAAGAGCAGATTTAATAGGTGCTATAAGATTACCAAATAATACTTTTTTGAAAAATGCAGGAACAAAAGCAACATCGGATATACTCTTCTTAAAAAAGAGAGATAGTATGACAGATATAATGCCAGACTGGGTTAATTTAGATACAGATAAAAACGGAATAGTTATGAATAAGTATTTTGTTGATAATCCAGAGATGGTATTGGGCGAAATGGAAATGGCTAAAATGCAATATGGTAGAGAAGATTCTACTTGTACGGCTTATGATGGAATAGAGTTAAGCACATTATTAAATGAGGCAATAGAGCATATAAATGCAGAAATTGAAGATTATGAGTTTGGAGATATTGAAGAAAAAGAAGAAAATACAATACAAGCAGATCCTAATGTAAAAAACTTTTCTTATACTCTTGTAGATGGAAAAGTTTATTTTAGAGAAAATAGTGTAATGATAGAACAAAACCTACCAGTTACAACAACAAGTAGAATAAAAGGAATGATAGAGTTAAGAGATTGTGTAAGAGAATTGATAGACTTGCAAACTGATGATTTTCCAGAAGAAAACATTAAGTTGGCTCAAAATAAATTGAATAGACTATATGATATTTTTGTAAAAAAATATGGGCTAATAAATAGTAGAGGAAATAATCTAGCATTTTCAGAAGATAGTAGTTATTATTTATTATGCTCGTTAGAAGTATTAGATAGTGATGGGAAATTTTTAAGAAAAGCAGATATGTTCTCAAAAAGAACAATAAAAGCATATAAAGAAATCACAAGAGTTGATACGGCAAATGAGGCACTTATTGTATCTTTGGCAGAAAAAGCAGAAGTCAATTTAGAATATATGTCTAAATTAGCAGATAAGCCAAAAGAAGAAATAATAAGTGAATTAGAGGGAATTATATTTAAAGTTCCATTAGAAAATGATAAATATGTAACTGCAGATGAATATTTAAGTGGAAATGTTAGAGAAAAATTAAAACTTGCAGAATCTTTATTAGAAACGCATCCAGAATTTGAAGTAAATGTAAATGCATTAAAAGAAGTACAGCCAAAAGATTTAACAGCAACAGAAATTGGAGTAAAATTAGGTGCAACATGGATACCACCAGAAGATATTGACCAATTTATGTATGATTTATTAAATACATCTGATAATTTAAAAAATAGCATACAAAGTAGATTTAATAAAGCAAATTCACAATGGTATATAAGAAATAAAAGATATGATTATAGTAATGTAAAAGCAAATAAAACTTATGGTACAAATAGATTAAATGCTTATGAAATTATAGAAAGAACATTAAATTTAAAGGATATAAAAATTTTTGACACAGTAAAAATAGACGGAAAAGAAACAAGAGAGTTTAATCCGAAAGAAACAGCAATAGTCCAAGCAAAACAGGAGCAAATAAAGCAAGAATTTGAAAACTGGATATGGAAAGACCAGGAGAGAAGAAATAGACTTGTAAGAATTTATAATGATAAATTCAATAGTATAAGACCAAGAGAATATGATGGAAGTCATCTTAACTTTGTTGGTATGAATCCAGAAATTTCTTTAAGAGTTCATCAAAACAATGCTGTAGCACACGGATTATACGGAGGAAATGTTTTACTAGCACACGAAGTTGGTGCAGGAAAAACTTTTGAAATGATAGCAATAGCAATGGAAAGTAAAAGACTTGGAATATGCAACAAGTCTTTATTTGTTGTTCCAAATCATATAATCGAACAATTTGCAAGTGAATATTTACAACTATATCCATCTGCTAATATAATGGTTGCCACTAAAAAAGATTTTGCAACAGCAAATAGAAAAAAGTTCTGTTCTAGAATTGCAACAGGAGAGTTTGATGCTATTATCATAGGTCATAGTCAATTTGAAAAAATACCAATGTCAATAGAAAGACAACAAGATATAATCGAAAGTCAGATAAGTGATATTATAGATGCAATGGAAGAGGCTAAAAGAGATAAGGCAGAAAACTTTACAATTAAGCAAATGGAAAGAACTAAAAGAAAACTTGAAGATAGATTAAATAAATTAAATAATAGAGATAGAAAAGATGATGTTGTAAATTTTGAGCAACTAGGAGTAGATAAATTATTTGTTGATGAAGCACACAATTTTAAAAATTTATTCCTATATACTAAAATGAATAATGTAGGTGGAATAGCACAAACAGAGGCTCAAAAAAGTAGTGATTTATTTATAAAATGTCGCTATATGGATGAAATAACAGGAGGCAAAGGCATTGTATTTGCAACAGGTACACCAGTTTCAAATAGTATGGTAGAACTTTATACAATGCAAAGATATTTGCAATATGATAGTTTAGTAAAAGCAGGATTAGATAATTTTGATGATTGGGCAAGTGTATTCGGAGAAACAACAACAGCAATAGAACTTGCACCAGAGGGAACAGGATATAGAGCAAAAACAAGATTTGCAAAATTTCATAATTTACCAGAGTTAATGTCTATATTTAAAGAAGTTGCAGATATTCAAACGGCAGATACATTGAATTTACCTACACCAGAAGTTGTAAGCCATAATGTTGTTGTAAAACCTAGTGAAATGCAACTAGAAATGGTTGAGGCATTAGGAGAAAGAGCAGAGGCGATTAGAGGTGGAAGTGTTGATCCTAGCAAAGATAATATGCTTAAAATTACTAATGAGGGAAGAAAACTTGCATTAGACCAAAGGCTTATAAATGATAAACTTCAAGATTTTGAGGGAAGTAAATTAAATGTAGCAAGTGAAAATATTTATAAAATATGGGAAGAAAATAAAGAAGAAAAATTAACACAATTAGTATTTTGCGATATGTCAACACCTAAACAATTTGAGCCTACAATAGATGATGACGGAAATTATATATTTACAGATGCTTATAATGATTTAAGAAGAAAACTTATGCTAAAAGGAATACCAAAAGAAGAAATTGCTTTTATACACGAGGCTGATAGTGAAACAAAGAAAAAAGAATTATTTAGCAAAGTAAGAAAAGGCGAAATAAGAGTTTTAATTGGTAGTACAAGTAAAATGGGAGCAGGAACTAATGTGCAAGATAAAATAATAGCATTGCATCATTTAGATTGTCCGTGGAGACCTGCAGACCTTACACAGCGAAATGGTAGAGGTATAAGACAAGGAAACAAAAATAAACAAGTTCACATTTATACTTATGTTACTGAAAAGACTTTTGATGCTTATTTATTCCAAATAGTTGAAACAAAGCAAAAATTCATATCACAAATAATGACTTCTAAAATGCCAGTTCGTTCTGCAGAAGATGTAGATGAAAAAGCATTATCTTATGGAGAAATAAAGGCATTAGCAACAGGAAATCCAGAAATATTAAAAAAGACACAACTTGATACGGAGGTTTCAAAATTAAAATTGCTAAAACAAAATCATTTAAGCCAAATATATGACTTAGAAGATAAAATAGCGAAATCATATCCTCAAAGAATAAAAGAATTAGAGGAAAGAATAAAAAAATATGATGGAGATATAAAACATTTAGCAGAAAATACAAAGCTAAATGCAGATGGATTTTCTAAAATGATTATAGATGGAGTGGAATATATAGATAAAGAAAAAGCAGGAAAGGCACTACTTGAAAGATGCTCAAAAAAACAAAATAAAGATGATGAAAATATTGGAGAATATAGAGGATTTAAATTAGAATTAGGCTTTGACCCGTTAAATAAAAAATTTACATTAACTATGAGAAATAATACAAGTACAAAAATTGAATTAGGTAGTGATGTTTACGGAAATATTAAGAGAATTGACAATAGTTTTGAGCATTTAGAAACAATGATAAAAGCAGATGAAAGAGAACTTGAAGAAACAAAAAAACAATTAGAAACAGCGAAAATAGAAGTACAAAGACCTTTTATTCAAGAGGAAGAACTAAAAGAAAAAACTAGAGAACTTGAAGAACTTAACATTAAATTAAATATAAATGAAAAAGAAAAGCAAGTTTTAGATACTTCAAATGATGAGGAAGAATTAGAAAAAGAAAATAAAGAAAAGGATCGTGATAGGTATTAAAAAATGATAAATTAAGTGGTTGAGTAATATAATCAACCACTTTTTTAGAAGGGAGAAAAGTTGGACAATAATGTAAAAATAATTTATAATAAATTAGAAAATATGAAAACTAGCAATCAAAGTTATATTGATTTAAGTGAATTAAATATTGAAGAAAAGAAAGATTTAGTGAATGTTTGCGATATATTTAGAGATTCGCGTTATGAAACTTTTAGAATATTTTATATGAAAAATAATAGAATAGTAGGACAGGAAGCAATAACAAGCAAAATTCCAGATGCAGTTATGATTTTTAATCATAAAAGAAATCCAAAAAGAACTTATGAAAAAATGACAAACAGAATGCAAAGATTAAATGCTACTGGTTATTATTTAGCGCATAATCATCCATCTGATTCTGCTATTCCATCTCAAGAAGATATGAAGATAACGAGTGAATTTGCACAAAATGTTAAAGGATTTTTAGGGCATATTGTACTAGGAAATTCAAATAGATATTCAATTATTGAAAAAAATGAATATGGTGAAATTTTAATTCCAAAAGAAAAAACTTTAATTGAATCAACAATAAATAGTATTGATGAAAAACTAAAAAATAAAACTTTTTATGACATTAAAATTTCAAGTCGTGTTGAATTAGTTGCTTTATTGAAAAAAATACAAAACGAACAAGAATATTCAGTTGCTATATTAGCAGATAGTAAAAACAACATAAGAATGGTATTAGATATTCCTAATAAAATGTTTAATCAAAATACAACAAATTTAAATGGATTCTTTAAAAATATAGCAAGAAATTGTGGAGCAAATAAAGTTTTTATAGGTACTCACGATCAGAAAACATATTTTAAGATTATAGAACATCAAAGATATGGAACAATTAAAGATATGATTTATTTTGATAATAATAATCGTATTATTACTGAGAAAATAACAAAAAGTCCAAACTTATTTGATAATGAAAAAAAGCAAAGAAGAAGAGAGGCACGATAAATATTATAAATAAAGAAAAATGTCAAACATATAAAACAAATAAAAAATCTAATTTGCACATTTTTATTTTGTAAATTGATGTAGTAAGATATGCACAAAGGAGGAAATTAAAATGGAATTTGATAAACTAATAGAAAATCCAATTTTAGATGAAATATGGGAAAATCAGAGAGGAGAGTTTGAAGATTATTCTTTAAAAAAAGACAAGAAAAAGAGACAATTTAATGAAAATTCACAATTTGCAGAAGAAATAAAAGAATTTACAGAAAAGTATTTACCAGAAGAAAAGCAAGAAGAATACAACGAAAAATGGAAACAATATACTAAAAAAGAAATGGATGAATTAGATTATTGGACTAAAAAATTCTTTAAATTAGGAATTATAAATGGAATAAGATTAAAGAAAGAAATAAAAGAAGAAAGTTCAAAACAAAATGGCTTTTTTAATTATGAATATAGTTGTTTTGATGAGTATTTAGAAACAAAAAGAATTGATAAATTAAGAGAAAATAATGAATATAATAAATTAAGGAAAAAAGAAAATGAATTAAAAAATAAATATCCTAAATTAACAAGATTTATAGAAGAAAAAGAGCCAATAGATAATTTGACAGAAGAAGAACGAGATGCAATATTAGATTTTATTGAAAACAAAAGTAAAATGTTTAATATAGAAAAAAAAGAAATATATTTAATGGGTATGAGAGAAATGATAAATATCCTATATAGATAAATATAAAGCAGGTGGAAAAAAAATCTACCTGCTTTTTTTTGTGCAAAAATTCAAAAAAAGGAGGTGTTTTTTATTTCAAAAGTTCCACCAGAATTAGTAGAAGAAATAAAGAAAATGGATCTTTTGACCTATTTTCAAAATTATGAGCCACAAGAATTAGTAAGAGTGGGAAATGGAACATACACTACAAAAACACATGATAGTTTAAGAATTAGCAATGGATTATGGAATTGGTTTTCAAGAAAAATTGGTGGAAGAAGTGCAATAGATTATATAAAAGAAGAGAAAGGATTAAAATTCATTGATGCTGTTGAATATATCGCAGATAAAATGAATTATCATAGACCTTTTATTTATGAAAATGATTATAAAAAAGAAGAAAAAATCTTTGAATTACCTCAAAAAGAATTAAATAATAATAAAGCAAAATCATATTTGATAAAAAGAGGAATTGATAAGGAAATTGTGCAAAAATGTATTGAAAATAATTTGATTTATGAGGAAAAAGATAATCATAATGTTGTTTTTGTAGGCTATGATAAAAACAAAAATGCAAAGTATGCTTTTTGTAGAGCAACAAATGAAAGTAGATATATGAGAGATGCAAAAGGTAGTGATAAAAAATACACTTTTAGATTAAATTCTATAAATAAAAGTAATAGAGTTCACTTATTTGAAAGTGCAATAGATTTATTATCTTATGCAACACTTATGAAGATGAAAAATCTTAATTGGCAAAACGAAAATATGATTTCTTTGGCAGGTGTTTCAAAACCATCTGTTATAACAGAAAATACAAAAATTCCAATTACGATTAAAACTTTTTTAGATGAGAATCCAAATATAAATGAAATTCATTTGCATTTAGATAATGATGAAGTTGGTCGAGAGGCAAGTATATTTTTACAAAATATTTTATCAAAAAATTATAAAGTTGTAGATAGACCTGCACCAATAGGAAAAGACTGTAATGACTATCTTCATTTTGTTTTAGGATACAGAAATTTTAATAAAAATACCAATGAAAAAATCACTCAACAAGTAAGAGTTAGATAAAAAAATAAAAAAAGAAAATGGAGGATTTTTATAATATGAATAGATATAAAATTGAATTAAAAGAAATATTAAGAAAAAATATAATTGTTAATGCAGAGAACGAAGATGAGGCTACTGAATATGTAGAAAATGTTTTATTAAAATCAGATTTATTAGATTTAGGAATACAAGATTTAGATGCATTTGAAACGAAAGTTTTAGAAAAAATGGACAAAAAGTAAATGATTTTGATGAAGAAATTGATACAGATATATATAAAACAAGAGAAGAACTTGAATTAGAAGAATGTCAATATAAATTAAGAAAAATAGAAGAAACAAGAGATGATTTAGAAGAAATTTTGGAAGAAATTGAATGTAGTTTAGATGAAATGAGTGATATTATATCTGAATATTTTGATAAAGAAATTGATTAAAAAATAATTGCTAATCAAAAATATAAATATTCAAATATTTTGCTTTTAGAGAAAAAAATAAAAAAATTCTTGTCCTAGCAAGCAATGAATTTGTACTCCCGTCAAATTCGAAAATATGGGGACACCCCAATCCCCGTTACAAAAAATCTAATAGAAAAGAGGTGCATATATATTTGCGAAAACGAAGTATAAAAAAACAAGTATGGTTAGATGAAAAAGAAGATAATTTATTAAAAGAGAAAGCAAAGATAGCAGGGCAAACTCAAAGTGGATATATTAGAAGTTTAATATTAGGATATAAGCCAAAGGAACTTCCTAATAGTGAAGTGCATGAAATGTTAAATCAAATAAGAGGAATAGCAATTAACTTAAATCAAATTGCGAGGAAGGCAAATGCACTTAACTATATTGATGTTCCAAAGTATAAAAAGGTATGTGATAAATTAACAGAGATTGAAAAAGAAATAAAAGCAAAAATTTTAGATAGGTACTAACAAATGGCGACAACAAGTATATGGGCAGTGAAGAAAAGACTAGACCATGTTATAGATTACACTACTAATCCAGACAAAACAAGTAAAGAAGATTATAAAGAACTTCATAATGTAATTGAATATGCAACTGCATCATATAAAACAGAAGAACAATTATATGTAACAGCATTAAATTGTAATAAAGATAATGTATATGAAGATATGATGTTTACAAAGAAAAGGTTTGACAAGACAGATGGCATTTTAGGCTTTCACGCTTTTCAATCTTTTGCAGAGGGGGAAGTAACACCAGAGATAGCACACGAAATTGGTATAAAACTTGCAAATGAATTATGGGGAGATAAGTTTGAGGTAGTTGTATCAACACATCTTAACACTAATCACATTCATAATCACTTCTGTATAAATTCTGTTTCATTTATAGATGGAAAAAAGTATTATAATAATCGACATACTTATGCTTTAATGAGGCAGACATCTGATAGTCTATGTAGAGAATATAATTTAAGCGTTATAGAAGAAAAGCCTTGTGGAAAACACAATATTGATTATACAAAATATTATAAAGAACAAGTGAAAAAATCAAATTACTATTCTAATATAAAAGATGATATAGATTATGCAATAGAACAAGCATATAACTATAAAGATTTTATAGGAATAATGATGAAAATGAATTATGAAGTTATAGATCGTTCTGGAAAATTAAGTGTAAGACCATTTAATAGAAAAAGAAATATAAGAATAGAAAGAGCCTTTGGAGATGACTATACAATAAAAAATATAAATGAAAGAATATTTAATACTGAAAGTGTACGAGTTCCATTTCCAGAGGTTAGAACTTTAAGTGGAAGATATAAACGATATTCAAGAAATAAAAAAATAAGAAACAAAAGAAAGATGACAGGAATTAGGGCTTTATATTTCCACTATTGTTATTTATTAAAAATATATCCTAAAACTAAAAAAATAATGTCAAAGGAATTAAGAGAAGATATAAAGAAAATGGAAAGTATATCAAATGAGGCAAGATTCTTGTGCAAAAATAATATTCAAACAGCACAAGAACTTTTTTCATATAAAGCATCATCTATTAAAAAGAAAAATGAGTTGAAAAGCAAAAGAGAATATCAATGGAGAAAATACAAAAAAGTAAAGACAGATGAAGAAAAGCAAAAGATTAAAGAAGATATAAATAAAATGACAAAAGAAATTAACGAATTAAATAAAGTACAAGAAATGATAGAAAACATTGAAAATAGAATACCGAAAATCAAAGAAAATATACAAGAGATGGAAGGTAAAGAAATAAAAAAAGAACAAGAGATAGAACAAAATCAAAATGAAAGGAGAGAAAAAATTTGAGTGTATCAAGTGAGTCAGCAGAACAATTTATAAAACTTTATTTAGATGGTGCAGAGTTTGCGTTAAAAATATCTGGTACTGCAACAAAAAATATTATTGCAGCCTTATATGCAATATCAAAAGAATCCAATAAAAGTAGAGGTAAAATAAGATTAACAAGTATGCTTAAAAGCGATAAAGAACAAAAAATATTTTCAATAAAGTCGCAAGATATGAAAGTATTTGCAAAAGAAGCGAAAAGTTATGGAGTTCTATATTGTGCATTAGTAAATAAAAAGAATAAAAATTATGATGGTATGATTGATATAATGGTAAGAGCAGAAGATGCACCAAAAGTTAATAGAATTATTGAAAGATATAATTTATCTACTGTTGATAAGGCAAGTATTATAAAAAGTGAAATAGAAAAAGAAATGGCAAATAAAGAAGAACAAAAAGACTTGTCTGAAAATGCACAAGATATAGGTGTTCAAGAAAAAGATATTGATGACAAAATGATAGATGATATATTTAGTAAGCCAATACAAAAGGAAGAAATATCAAACCCCACGGAAAGCCAAACGGAAAAAAGCCCTCCGTTAGAGCCTTCCTCAACGAGCAAAATCCAATCCGATGGGGTAATTAAATCTTCTGAAAAGAAATCTGTAAGAAAAGAATTACAGAAATATAGAGAAGAAGAAAAAATCGAAACGGAGAAGAAAAATGCTAATAAAAACAAAACTGATATAGGTAAAACAAATATATCACAAGAAATATCAATAAAAACAACTGAAACACCAAAAATAAAAGAGAAAGGTAAATAGAAATATGAGTGAATTTGAAGAAGTATTTAATAGTTATAATTCTGGAAATAAGCAATATAGCAAAGAAGAATATGCAGAATATAAGAAAAAAGAAAAGCAAGAAGTTTATAATCTAATAGATAAAACAGCAGAAAGAGTTGTTACTAATGGAGAGGAGTTAAAAAAATATTTAGATACACAAAGTAAATTTGACCAATATTCTGTTGGAAATGCTATGCTTGTATTAGCACAAATGCCTAATGCAACACAATTAAGAGATTATAACGGATGGCAAAATGTAGGAGGATATGTAAAAAAATCTCCAAAAAAAGTAAAAATATTAGAGCCAGCCGATAGTTATATGAGAGAAGATGGGACAGTTGGAACAAATTATAATGTTAAGAAAGTGTATGATATAACACAAGTTAATATAAAAGATAGAGCAAGACAAATGAAATATGATAATAAAATATTATTAAAATTATTTTTGCAAAGTAGTAATGCAAAAGTTGAAGTTGTAGATTATATTCCAAACACAGACAAGAAAGCAATGTATGACATGAATAATGATACACTTTATATTGCAAAAGGAGCAGAAGCACCAAGTATATTTTATGAAGTAACACAAGAAATAGCAATGCAAGAGATAGGCGAAGATACTTTGAAAAGTTATTGTGTTTCATATATGTTGTGTAAAAAGTATAATATAGATGTTTCTAATTATAATTTTGAAAATGTTGCTATAAGTATGCAAAGTATGGATGCAAAACAAATTAGAGAAGAATTAGAGCCTATAAGAAATGCAATGGAAAATATAAACTCTCGTATAACAGAAAATATAAAACAATTAGCAAGAGAAAGTAAGGCAAAAGAAAGATGAATATATGAAAATGGAGGCTTGATAAATTGGAAGAAAAAAGAGTAATTTCAATAAATAGATATGAATATGAAATTCTATTAAATGCACTTAACGAATATCGTAATAGTTTAATAGCAAATGGAAAATCAACAGAATTTGTTAATAAAGCATTATTAAGGCTTATAAATACTCCCATTAAAAAGAAATCTTTATTAAAAAGAGAAAGAGTATAATGAGAGAAAGAAATAATACTAATATAGTATTTTATGTTTTAGGAATAATACCAGTAATCTGGGTTGCGTTACTTATTGCACCATATATAAATGGTGGAATAGTGGAAATTATAGAAGAATTTCCAAATTTAATAAATAATCCTTTCGGACTAACTTTTTGTGCAAATAGCATAAAGGTTAGTCTTTTTTTTGTGCTTATTTATGGTATGGGAATAGCAATGTATGAATCTACAAAAAGAAATTATAGAAGAAAAGAAGAACATGGGTCAGCAAAATGGGGAAATCCAAGATTTTTAAATAAAAAATATCAGCAATACCCTATAAGTGATAATAAAATATTAACGCAAAGCGTGAAAATAGGTTTAAATGGCAAAAAACACAGAAGAAATTTGAATGTATTAGTATGTGGTGGAAGTGGAGCAGGAAAAACAAGATTTTATGCAAAACCAAATATTATGCAATGTAATTGTTCTTTTGTAGCGTTAGACCCAAAAGGAGAATTATTAAAAGATACAGGGAATTTGTTAGAGAAAAAAGGTTATGAAGTTAGAGTGCTAGACCTAATAAATATGGAGAAGAGTCATTGCTATAACCCTTTTGTATATTTGAAAACTGATAATGATGTGCAAAAGTTAGTAACAAATCTATTTAAAAGTACAACACCTAAACGGAAGTCAAACACAAGATCCTTTCTGGGACACTTCTGCAAGTATGTTGTTATTAGCACTTATATTTTATTTAAAATATGAAGCACCAGAAGAAGAACAAAACTTTCCAATGGTATTAGAAATGTTACGAGCAGGAGAAGTACACGAAGATGATGACTATTATGTAAGTCCATTAGATAAATTATTCAGTAATTTAGAATATAGAAATCCATATCATATAGCAGTAAAATATTATCGTGATTATCACTCTGGTTCTGCAAAAACACTAAAATCTATACAAATAACTTTGGCTGCACGATTAGAAAAATTTAATTTAAGTAGTTTGTCAAATCTAGTATTAAGAGATGAATTAGATTTATCAAGTATAGGAGAAAAGAAAGTTGCATTATTTGCACTTATTCCAGATAACGATACATCTTTTAATTTTCTAGTAAGTATTTTATACACACAACTATTTCAACAACTTTTTTATATTGCAGACCATAAATACAATGGAAGTTTACCCGTTCATGTACATTTCGTAATGGACGAGTTTGCAAATGTAAGTTTACCAAACGATTTTGACAAGATTTTAAGTGTTATGAGGTCAAGGTCAGTTTCAGTTAGTATAATACTTCAAAATTTAGCACAATTAAAGGCTTTATTTGAAAAACAATGGGAAAGTATTGTACGGAAATTGTGATGAGTTTTTATATTTAGGTGGAAACGAACAAAGTACCCATAAATATGTTTCTGAATTATTAGGAAAAGAAACAATTGATATAAACACTTATGGGAAAAGTAGTGGAAGAAGCGGTAATTATTCAACAAATTATCAGATTAGTGGTAGAGAATTGATGACACCAGACGAAGTGCGTTTACTTGATAATAAGTACGCACTTCTTTTTATAAGGGGAGAAAGACCAGTTATGGACTTAAAATATGATATTTTAAAACATCCTAATGTTCAATACACAACGGATGGAAAAGGTAATTCTTATATACATGGAGGAACAGAACAAAGTACAGCAACAATAACTTTAAGTGAAGAAATAAAAGATGACAAGTTTGTTGATATACAAGATTTAATAGATATAGATGAGATAAAGAAAATAAGTGAAAATTGTGAAGTGCTTACAGAAGAAGAAATTGAAGAAAGAATTTTTAAAGGAGGATTTTAAAAATATATGAAAATTAGTAAAAGTAGAAAAAAGAACATTTTGGCAAAAGTAGGATTTACTTTTGCTTATATTATTGCATTATTTGTTTTACAAGCAAGTAATGTTTTCGCAGCAAACGACCCTTTGGCAGTTATAAATAATCTATCAAACTTTGTTTTTGGCTTAATTAGAGCAGTAGGTATGATTATATTAGGCTTTGGAGTAGTACAAGTAGGTATGTCTTTAAAAAGCCATGATCCTAGTCAGAGAGCAAATGGAATAATGACACTTGCAGGAGGAGTTGTTATTACATTTGCAAAAGAAATATTGAATTTAATAACAGGAGGATAAAGTGATAGAAGAAAACAAGATATATAATGAAGATTGCTTAAAGGGAATGAAAAAAATACCAGATAAGTCTGTTGATTTAATATTAACAGACTTACCTTATGGAGTAACAACAAATAAATATGATAAGAAAATACCATTAAAAGAATTGTGGGAAGAATATAACAGAATAATAAAAGATAATGGCTGTATTTTATTATTCGCACAAGGTAAGTTCTTTATAGAATTGGTAAATAGCAATATAAAAATGTTTAGATATGATTTAATATGGGACAAAGTATTATCATCTGGATTTTTAAATGCAAATAGACTACCATTAAGAAGACACGAACAAATAGCAGTATTTTATAAAAAGTTACCAACATATAATCCACAAATGTCAATAGGAGAGCCTTTGCATAGCAGAGGAATAAATTATAAGCATAAAAACTTTGTTAATAATAATTATGGAGATTATGATAGATTAGAAGATATAAGAAAGGGGAGCATTGAGAAATATCCAACAACTATACTAGAATTTTCAAAAACGCATCCATCAAAAGCAAAACATAGAACAGAAAAACCTGTTGAATTGCTAGAATATTTAATAAAAACTTATTCTAATGAAGATGAGTTAGTTTTAGATAGTTGTATAGGAAGTGGAAGTACAGCAATAGCCTGTATAAATACAAATAGAAGATTTATAGGCTTTGAATTAGATAGACACTACTATGAAGTAGCAAATAAACAAATAGAAAAGGAAACAAATAGGGCAAATTCTGTTTAGGTATTTGCCTTATTTGCATTTTAGGAGGTTAGAGTTTGAAAAAATATAAGATAATTTATGCTGATCCTCCGTGGCAATATAAAGTATATTCAAAAAAAGGAGAAGGTCGTTCAGCAGAAAGCCATTATCCTACTATGAGCATAGAAGATATATGTAATATACCAGTAAATAAAATAGCAGATGAAAATTGTGTTTTATTTATGTGGGTAACATTTCCAACATTAACAGATGGATTAAAAGTAATTGAAAAATGGGGCTTTTCATATAAGACAGTTGCTTTTGTATGGATAAAACAAAATAAGAAGAAACCAACATTGTTTTGGGGTATGGGATTTTGGACAAGAGCAAATGCAGAAATTTGCATATTAGCAACAAAAGGAAAAACAAAAAGAATTTCAGCAAAAGTCCATCAAGTAATAATGTCTCCAATAGAGGAACATAGTAAAAAACCAGATGAAACAAGAACAAGAATTGTAGAACTAATAGGAGATTTAACCAGAATAGAACTTTTTGCAAGACAAAAAGTTGATGGTTGGGATAGTTGGGGAAATGAGATAGAAAATGATATTGAATTATTAGGGTTCGGAGGTGATAAGAATTGAGCGACAACTGGATAGTTGGAAACTTGCAAAATTCGATAGACACATGGAATAGTAAATTAAGTGAAATATGGACAATAGTTACACAATCCCCACAAGATTTTAAAGGTGGTCAAATATGGAATGTAATTGTTAATATACACGGAGGAATACAAGCAATAGCATTGGCTTTACTTGTATTATTCTTTGTTGTTGGTGTAATGAAAACTTGTGGAAGTTTTGCAGAAGTAAAAAAACCAGAACACGCTTTAAAACTATTTATTCGTTTTGCGATAGCAAAAGGTGTTGTAACCTATGGATTAGAATTATTGTTATCATTCTTTAAAATAGTACAGGGTATAGTAACAACAATTATGAATTCAGCAGGTTTTGGAGGAACAATACAGACAGCATTACCTAGTGAAATTATAACAGCAATAGAAAAATGTGGATTTTTAGAGAGTATTCCATTATGGGCAATAACAATTATACGGAGGTTTATTCATAACGGTATTATCCTTTGTTATGATTTTATCTGTATATGGTAGATTCTTTAAAATATATCTATATACAGCGATAGCACCAATACCACTTTCTACTTTTGCAGGAGAGCCATCGCAAAGTGTAGGTAAAAGTTTTATAAAAAGTTATTGTGCAGTATGTTTAGAGGGAGCAATTATAATACTTGCTTGTATTATATTTTCTCTATTTGCATCAAGTCCACCTGCAGTAGATACAAATCTAGCAACAGCAACAATGGTATGGAAGTATATAGGAGAATTGATTTTTAATATGTTAATTTTAGTGGGTACAGTTAAAGCATCTGATCGTGTGGTAAGAGAAATGATGGGATTATAGAAAGGTAGTGAATTATATGAAATATTTAATTAAAGATATAAATAAAAATGAAAAAGATAGATTAGAAAAAATGGGGCTATATTGTTACGATTTAAGAGAAAGTGATATGGGAGATGAAGTAGCAAATATAGAAAAAAATGTTTTTATAAACAAAGTTGGAAATATGATTACAAATGAAAAAATAGAATTTGAAAAAAGTCCAAATGATTTTGTTAATTATTTTGATTTTTGTATGAAAAATGAACAAGTAGATAAAATAGAAGATTTATTAGTTAGGGAAAAATTAGATATAGAAAAGATATTAAATGAAACAAAGGAATTATTAAAGAATGGTGAAGAATATAAAGATATGGAAATATGCTATGTATTAGAAGATACAAAAGATAAAAACAATTCAATTATTGTAGCAATGCACAATGATGACATTATAGAGATAAACCCTTTTACAAAAGAAGTAAGTGATGTTGCAGATTGGGCATACAATATTGATGATGATGTTTTTGCAATGCTTGAATCTGATAAAAAAATCTCTTATATGAGTATGGATATGCACTATGGAATATGGCAAACAATAGAACAATGGTATCCAGAAGATTTAGAACACAAAAAAGGTATGCAAAAATATTTAAAATATTGTAAAGATAATAAAATAACAAAAGATGTAATAGAAAAAGAAACAAAATTAGATAAATTACCAGATGCAATGAAATATTATAAAAAAGAAAAAAATAAAGAAAGATAGGAGTTTGAATTGGAAGTAAAAATAAATAGAGAAATAAGAGAATACACAGAAAGTATATTTTTTGGGCTGTCAATGAGGCAGTTCATTTTTTCTGCATTGGCTTGTATAATAGCAGTTTTATTATATTTTGTATTAAAGCCTTATTTTCGGTATTGAAACACTATCTTGGGTGTGTATATTGGGAGCAGTACCTTTTGCTGTATTAGGTTTCTTAAAATACAATGGTATGACTGCAGAAAAGTTTGTAATGAATTGGATTAAAACAGAGATTTTATATCCAAAAAAATTAACTTTCAAAGCAGACAATTTATATGAGCAAATGATTAAAAATATAGAAAATGAAAAATCAAAAAAAGTAAAAAAGATACAAATAAACAAATTCAAGAAAGGAGCAAAAAAGAGTATTGAAAACATTAAAGAAGATATTTAAGCAAGATAAAGAGAAATTTAAAATTCCTCGAAATGTGCAAGATGCCATTCCTGTAAAAACAATATGGGAAGACGGCATCTTTTTAGTTGGGAAAAATAAGTATTCAAAATGTTTTAAATTTACTGATATAAATTATGCAGTAGCAAGTAGAGATGATAAAGAGGCAATGTTTTTAGAATATTCCGAATTATTAAATTCGTTTGATACAGGAGCAACAACAAAAATAACAATAGCAAATAGAAGATTAAATAAAATTGATTTTGAAAAAACAATTATGCTTAAAAAAGAAAATGACAAATTAGATGAATATAGAGAAGAATATAATAAAATGTTATTAAGTAAAGTAAGTGGAGCAAACGGAATAATACAAGAAAAATATATAACAATATCTATTGATAAGAAAAGTATTGAGGAGGCTAGAAATTACTTTTCAAGAGTTGGAACGGATTTAATGAATCATTTTAAAGAACTAGGTTCTACTTGTATAGAATTAGATGCAGTAGAAAGATTAAGAATATTCCACGATTTTTATAGAGTAGGAGAAGAAACATATTTCAATTATGATATGATTGATAATATGAGAAAAGGACATAGTTTTAAAGATTTTATGTGTCCAGATACAATGGAATTTGAGAGTGATTATTTCAAAATTGGAAGTAGATATGGGAGAGTAATATTCTTAAAAGAATATGCGAGTTATATAAAAGATAGTATGGTTGCAGAATTAACGGACATAAATAGAAATATGATGCTTTCAATAGATACAATACCAGTACCAATGGATGAAGCAGTAAGAGAGGCGGAAAATAGAAGATTAGGAATAGAAACAAATATAACTAATTGGCAAAGAAGACAGAACGCTAATAATAACTTTTCAGCGATAATTCCTTATGATATGGAACAACAAAGAGAGCAAAGTAAAGAATTTTTAGATGATTTAGTAACTAGGGATCAGCGTATGTTTTTGTCTGTTTTGACAATGGTGCATACAGCAGAAACAAAAGAACAATTAGATAATGATACAGAGGCATTACTTACAACAGCGAGAAAGCATTTATGTCAGTTTGCAATATTAAAATTCCAACAACTTGATGGATTAAATACAGCAATGCCTTTTGGAGTAAGAAAGATAGATGCTTTAAGAACTCTTACAACTGAAAGTTTAGCAGTATTTATGCCATTTAGAGTACAAGAGATAAGACACGATAAAGGAATATATTATGGACAAAATGTTATATCAAAAAATATGATAATAGCAGATAGAAAGAAGTTATTAAATGGTAATTCATTTATTTTAGGAGTAAGTGGTAGTGGTAAATCATTTACAGCAAAAGAGGAAATTGTTTCAACAATATTAAGAGATAAAAACTCTGATGTAATTTGTATAGACCCAGAACACGAGTACACACCTTTAATAAAAGCACTTGGAGGAGAAATAATAAATATATCTGCAACAAGTCCAAACCATATAAACGCAATGGATATGAATAGCGAATATGGAGATGGTGCAAACCCTGTAATATTAAAATCAGAGTTTATATTATCTCTATGTGAGCAGTTAATTGGTAGTAACAATTTAGGAGCAAAACAAAAATCAATTATAGATAGATGTACGGCAAGTGTATATAGATATTACCAACAAGGCAATTATCAAGGAACACCACCAACATTGCAAGATTTCTATGAGGAATTATTAAGACAAAATGAGCCAGAAGCAAAAGAAATAGCACTTGCAATAGAACTATTTGTAAATGGTAGTTTAAATACTTTTGCAAAGCCAACAAATGTAGATACAAATAACAGACTTATATGTTATGATATATTAGAACTTGGAAAACAATTACTACCTATTGGAATGTTAGTAGTGTTAGATTCAATATTAAATAGAATAACAATGAATAGAGCAAAAGGTAGAAATACCTTTATTTTTATTGACGAAATTTATTTATTATTCCAACACGAATATTCAGCAAACTTCTTATTTACATTATGGAAAAGAGTTCGTAAATATGGAGCATATTGCACAGGTATAACGCAAAATGTGGAAGATATGTTACAAAGTCATACAGCAAGAACAATGTTAGCAAATAGTGAGTTAATTATAATGCTTAATCAAGCAAGTACAGACAGATTAGAACTTGCAAAAATATTGAATATATCTGATTTACAAATGAGTTATATTACAAATGTAAATGCAGGAGAAGGCTTAATAAAAATAGGAAGTTCACTAATACCTTTTGTTAATAAATTTCCAAATAATACGAAACTATATAAATTGATGACTACAAAACCACGGAGAAGGAGTAGCATAATGAAAAAAGTTTTGTTATATATAATAATTTTACTGCTAGTAAGTGTAATGCTTATTAGCAGTTATTTTATTTTTAAAGAGTTGAAGCAAAATAAAAGACAAGATGAAGTAATAGAAGAAATAGTACAAATAGCAGAAAACACAGAAGAAAAAGAAGATAAGAATGATATAGACTTAAATGAATTATATAAAATCAATAATGATCTTATAGGATGGATAAAAATAGAAAATACAAATATAAACTATCCAGTTATGCAATCAAAAATAAAAAACTATTATTTGAGAAAAGATTTTTATAAAAATTATTCTTCTTATGGAACACCATTTATAGCAGAAGAATGTGAAATAAATAAAAGTGATAATATTGTAATTTATGGTCATCACATAAGAGGTAGAAAAATGTTCGGAGATTTAGAAAGTTATAAATCAAAGAATTTTTTTGAGGAAAATAAAATTGTAGATTTCTATACTTTAAATGGAAATATCACAGATAAGAAACAATATGAAATTTTTGCAGTATTTAAAACACCTGTATATACTTCAAATGAGTTTAAATATTATAACTATATTAACTTTAATAGTGAAGATGAATTTAGTGAATTTATAAACAAATGTAAATCAAAAGCAATGTATGATACAAATATAAATCCAAAATACAACGATAAAATGATTACACTTTCAACTTGTGAATATAGCCAAAGAAATGGAAGATTAGTTGTTATAGCAAAAGAAATATAGGAGGTGTATGTATTGGCAGATATAAAGTTAAGAGAAACAAAAAAAGGAACAATAAAAACATTAAATAAATCTGTAGTAGGTTTGCAAAAAATGAAAAGTGAATTAGTACAAGCCAAAGAAAAAATACAAGATATTGGTAAACAAGAAGATAATGCAAATGACTATGCAACAGGTCGAGTATCTAGTAGTATGCACGAAGTACCAAATACAATGATAAATACAAATAAAAAAATGATAAATAATTATAAAAACGCAAGACAGAATATACAAAAAACGAGAGCAAATATAAAATATGCAAAAAAGAGAAGTCATGCAAAAAAAGTTACAAGAAATATTGTGAAAAATTTTAGAACAGCAGGACAAAAAGGAAAAACAGCGATAAAGACGGCAGATAGAGTTGTAAAAAGTACAGCAAATACAACAAAAGCAACAAGTAAAGTTGCAAGTATTACATTACAAAGAGGAAAAGAACTAGCAACTAAAAGTGTAAAAAATGTAAAAGCATTAGTAAAGGGAACAATATCATCTATAAAAGCACTTATTACTGGTATGAAAGCCTTGATAACAGGGCTAATAGCAGGAGGATGGATAGTTTTAGTTCTTGTAATTGTTATATGTTTAATTGGAATGATTTTAAATTCTGTTTTTGGTATTTTCTTTTCAAGTGAAAAAACTTCTGGAACACAAAAAAGTATGAGTTCTGTTATATCAGAAATAAATACAGAATATATAAATAAAATTACTAAAATTCAAAAAGATACAAGTTATGATGAATATGATATTGAATCTAATAGAGCAGATTGGAAAGATGTTTTGGCAGTTTATGCTACAAAAGTTAGTAATGGAAAAGATGAAACAAATGTATTAACACTTGACGATAAAAAAATTAAGACTTTAAAAGAAGTATTTTGGGATATGAATAAAATAACTTCTAGTACAGAAAAAGTAACAAAAGACATAAAAGACGAGAACGGAAATGTTACAGAGAAAGATAAAGAGGTAACTATACTGCATATTAAAATATCACATAAAAGTGTTGATGAAATGATGATAAAATATGAATTTGACTTAAAACAGAAAAATCAAATTAAAGAAATATTAAGTCAAGAATATTCGAGTATGTGGTCGCAAGTTATATATGGAAGTTCTGCTGGTAGTACAGATATAGTTGCTGTTGCAGAGTCTCAACTAGGTAATGTTGGAGGAGAGCCTTATTGGTCTTGGTATGGTTTTAAATCAAGGGTAGAATGGTGTGCAACTTTTGTATCGTGGTGTGCTAATGAATGCGGATATATAGAAGCGGGTATAATTCCTAAATTTGCAGGTTGTCAAGCCGAAGGTGTAGAATGGTTTAAAACTTGTGGTTTGTGGAAAGATGGAGGATATACTCCTAGCCCACGGAGATATTATATTTTTTGATTGGAAAGATAAACATGACGGACATTCTGATCATGTTGGAATAGTACAAAAAGTTGAAAATGGACGAGTTTATACCATAGAAGGAAATTCTAGTGATAGTTGCAGCCAAAGAGATTATGATATAAATAGTTTTGAAATACAGGGATACGGAACACCTGCATACCAATAGAAATATAAAAAACTAGAATTCGTAGAAAAATACGAATTCTAGTTAATTGTTATCTAATGTATATTTTATAGCCATATTTATAAGTTTATATAAAGAAATGTCATATTCCTTTTTTAGACTATCAAGTTTATTCCACATTGATTCTCTTAACCTAATACTTCTGGCAATAGTTATTTCATCTTTTGGCTTTTTATAATAAACAATAGTATCATTTTTTATTTCTAAATTTTCAACACAAGCATCAATCAATTTATTTATAGAAGCATCAAGTTCATTTTCAGAGATATTTTTTAATTCTGTATATAAACTATCTTCAACTTCTATATTTCTATTCATCCATTTTTCTTTTTTATAAAATCTGTAAAAACCTTTATTCATTTTTTAGTTCCTCCATATTTATTATAGACAAAAATCCTCAAAATATTTAACTGGTATTGTATTATATGTTTACCTACTATAAGAAGTAGGAAGACCTAAAAATAATTTAACAAAAAATACAAAAAATTTAAAAAATCTATTGCAAAAAAATAAAATTTGTGTCATAATATCTACAGAAAAAATTTATTGTGAGTTTTTATTTAACTATTCCAAAATATAGAATAATAAAATTTAAACTAATAAAATTGATAAAAATGAGAATTGAATAGATTTTACCAAAGAAGTAATGACCATAAATATATTAAATATAGTTTGAATTGTGTATGAAATATATTAGGAAGTATTAAAGGAAACGAAAGAAAGGAATTTAACTATGAAAAACTTTGTAAAAACTAATAAAGGAATCACTCTTATTGCGCTTGTTATAACGATTATTGTGCTTTTAATATTGGCTGGAATATCAATTTCTATGCTATCGGGAGATAATGGAATATTAAATAAAGCGACACAAGCGAAAGATGCAACAAGAGGGGGAGAAGTACAAGAAACTGTCACATTAGAGGCTGCAAATAATGCAGGTGCTGAATATTTAGGAGGAACGAAGAAAACTAGAGCTCAAGTAATAAGTGAATTACATGCTAATGGTAAATTAACAGATGCAGAAGTTGCAACATTAGAAGAAAATGATGTAATAACAATAGGTGGAATAACAATAGATTTTAGTGTTCTTGGCCCTATATCTAATGCAAAAACATTAGTACAGGCGTTTAAAGATGGAGAAATAAATGTAGGAGATTATATAACAAATTATAATTCAACATTGAATAACTCTAATGCAACAGCAAGTTTGACAACAGAAGAAACAGGATTTGATGGTGGAACGCAAACTTATAAAGTTAATACAAATACAACATGGAGAGTTTTAGGATTAAATAAAGATGAAACACAATTAGTAATAACCACAGGAAGCCCTATTAAAAAAGAAATGGATTCATCAGCAACAGAGGATTGGAAAAAAGATCCATATCTATATCTAGACAAAGCAGAAGGTTGGTATAATACTAACGATGAATTAGTGTCTAATAATATATTAGATAAAGTATGTGCAATTTATGCGGGAAGATATGCTACTGATACAAAGAGTATGAGAATAGAAGACATAAATACAGCATTAGGCTTAACATTAGATAAAACAGTAGCAGGTGGAAAATTATATAAAACTGCAGATGAATCAAAAACTGCATTAACAGCATATCAAGGGTTCTTTGGACAAAGTTATACATATAAAACAAATGACTATGCACCAGAAAATTACTTGAAAGCAAAATATCCATCAAAATATAGTTCTTTAACAAATAAGAAATCAGGAGATAGTGTAGATGGGACAGCATTTATGTATATGTACACAGATTCTAGTATAGTTGATCAATCTAGCAAACTATATGATGTATTATTTAAGGGAACAGAAAGTGGGTCAAACGGAAAATCTTACTGGCTTGCGTCTTCTGGTGTCTACATGAACGGCTCTGATTATTGCATTTTTGGTCCGGGGGCTGTCTATGAAGGCAGTGCTGGCACCGGCTATGTCTTGTTCCATTCGGACGGCTATTCCTATGCGATATGGTTGGCTGTGCGCCCTGTAGTTTATCTACAGTCTGGAGTCACAGTGGATGATTTGTCCATTTCTTCAAGTGGTAGCGAGGAACCTTGGACGACGACATTGCCAGATAGTTATTCAGGAACTTCGTTAGAGTATGGACAAATCACAGAGTAAAATATAAGATGGTAGGGATAAAAAAAGAGAACAAAATAGATTATGAAGACTTCCCAGAAGGTCCTTTGGACTTCTGGGAAAATTATTAGGGATAGATTATGGGAATTATAAATATAGTAAAGAATGTGAAAGAAGTACATAAGGAATATGTTGTATTGGTAAGAGCAGGAAATTTTTACAATTGCTATGGTAGAGATTCATATATTATTTCGTATTTGTTAGGATATAAGATAAATATTCTTGATAACAACATATATAATTCTTCTTTTCCGAAAAGTGCGTATAATAAAGTTTTATCAATATTAGAAAAGAATAAAATAAATTATATAGTATTGGATAAAAGAAATAATTATGATGTAGAAGAAGAAGATAATAACAAGAATTTGAATAATTATCAAAAATTTTATGAAAAAGCCAAGAAAGAAATTGCAAAAAAAATGCGAATTGAAAAAATATATAAATATTTATTATTATGCAATGATGAAAATACAATATATGAGGTTGAAAAAACTATAAATGAAAGAAGAAAAATTTAAAGTAATCAATTTTATTAGAGAATTAGTTATTTATATAGACAAATATTTAGATAATTTTCCAAAAAAAGATATTGAAATAAAAAATAGAATAAGAAATTTATCTTATGATTTGCTAGAATTGGCTTATAAGGCAAATATTACAAAGGAAAATAAAAATGATTATATAAATGATATAATTGCTAAAATAAAAGTATTAGATTTTTTACTAAACTTATGCTATGACAAAGAAATTATAAATATTAAAAGATATACAAAGTTTGGAGAAAAGTTAGATGATATATTAAAGTATTCAATAGGATGGCAAAAATCAATTTCAAAAAAAGATAATGGGGCATAGTTGTAGTGGCTTGCGTCTTCTGGTGTCAACATGAACGGCTCTGATTATTGCAATTTTGGTCCGGGGGCTGTCAATGAAGGCAATGCTGGCACCGGCAATGACTTGTTCAATTCGAACGGCAATTCCAATGCGAAATGGTTGGCTGTGCGCCCTGTAGATTCTATAAACTGTGGTTATATAGTTATTGACTATGTAAGAGATAATATAGAAACAAACTATTGTCCCTTCGCTTTATGCGATAAAATAAAAATAGATAAATATATTTGTTAGTAAAGAAATTGAAGGGGAATATATTTTAGCACTATTTTTAAGTAGCGATTTGGCTACTTTTTTTATAGGAGAAACAATGAAAAGGAAAAATAATTTATATAATAATTTGTTGAAAATGGAAAATATAGAACAAGCATATAATGAAGTATGTTCACATACGAGAAATAAAAGAAAAGTAAGAAATTATAAAGAATATAGATGTATTTATATTAGCAGAATATATAAGATTCTATTAGAAAGAAATTATGAAGTAGGAAGTTATAATGTATTTACAATATACGAACCTAAGGAAAGGATAATTGTAAGTCAGAATTTGCAAGATAAAGTAATAAATCATCTAATTAGCAGACAAATATTATATCCTTCATTAATTCCATGTTTAATTGATGAAAATGTAGCAAGTTTAGAAAATAAAGGCACAAGATATGGAATAAAATTAGTAAACCAATTTCATAAAAAATGCACAATAAAATATAAAGAATATTATATACTAAAATGCGACATTAGTAAATTTTTTGCAAGTATAGATAAAGATAGATTAAAGGAAAAATTATTAAAGAAGATTAAAGATAAAGAAGCATTAGATATTGTATTTAAAGTTATAGATAGTCAACCAGAAGGATTAGGTATTGGAAATATGACAAGTCAAGTATTAGCAATTTTTTATTTAAATGATATGGATCATTTTATTAAAGAAAATTTGAAAATAAAGTATTATGTGCGTTATCAAGATGATTTTTTGCTGTTTCATGAATCGAAAGAATATTTAAAATATTGTTTTGAAGAAATAAAAAAATTTCTTGAAAAAGAAAAGTTAACTTTAAATAAAAAAAGTAGAATATATAAGAGTACCAATAATTTTCTTTTTCTAGGAAGAGATAAAAAAGGTAAATATGCTAAATACAGAAGTATTAAAAGAAATATAAGAAAAAGAGAGTATTTATATAGAACTGGAAAAATAGATTTGATGAGATATTTATCTTGTAGAATATGCTATAAAAACCTATTAAAGAAAGAAAATTAAGAAGTTGTTTATCTTAATTTTCTTTTTTTTTTTAATTTTTTATTCAAAACTTATTAAGGATTTTTGTAATTTTTCAATAAAAGCAAAAGCCTCTGAAACAGATAAATTATTTATATCGATTGATTTTATATCAGTTATCAAGTTTTTTATTTTTTGATTTTCTAAATAGGTAGTAGCATTTGATATAGTGTCTTTGTCTATTATTTTAAATTCTTTTTTTAAAATCTGTAATTTTAAAAAATATTTATCAAAACTTGCACATGGAAAACCACATTTTACAGCATCTTTATTTAAATTAGTTAGTTTTAAATCAAATTCTTTTGATAATAGTTTAGCATCATCTTCTAGTGCTATGTAAAAAGCACCATTTTTAAAAAGATATAGTGTTTCAGAATTTTGTTTTTTTAAATTATTATAATTATTTAATAGTTTACTCATTTTAAATCCTCCATTTATTATTTTTTAAATCAAAGAATATATTTATATTTTTGTAAAAAAAATTAGATTTTTTCTTTTACCATATTATATACTTTTTTATATAAAAATACAACTACTTTACGAATATAGATATACGAAAAACCCAGATATTATTTATTGAAATTTTAAAATATAATATTCGTAATCAAGTTGGTAAATATATGTAAAGGAGTTAAAACGATGGATGTAGAAGAAAAATTATATCTAAAAGAAAATAAAAAGATTCAAAAATGTGTAAATTTAGATGATAACCTATATGATAAATTAAAGGAATTATCAGAAAAGAAATATGACGCTACTATAAGCGAGATTATCAATATTTGCATAGAAGATTATATAAAAAAGAATAAGCCTGTATATTATGCAAAAAAAGAAAATGCACTTGCGACCAATAGAAGTATTATGATGAGAATAAATAACGAAAAAGGCTTAAATAAATTCCATGATAAAACAGGGATATCATTTACTAGACTATTAAATGGTGCAATAAATGAATTTATAGTATCTCATAACTTATAAAATATAATTAAATAAATTGTTATAAGATAGGAATAAACTCGATATACAATTAAAAAGGTTAATTAGCAGATGAAAAAAGTTAGGGGAGGCTACCCTTAACTTTTTTTCATTATAAGAACTTTTTTAATACTCTTTCAATATCTGCAATTTGAATAGGTTTTTCTATGTATTCATCAAATCCTAGATCATCAACAAAATGGTATCTTTGATTAGCAGAAATTGTATGAATTACAACAGGAGTATTAAATCCTTCAAGTTCTCTTAATTGCTTTAATAAGGTTGGTCCATCAACTCCTTGTTGATAGATATTGTTGGTAAATATAATGTCATAATGATTTATTTTGGCTTTTTCTAATAAATCAGTAGAAGTTTTGACTCTATCAACAGATAGTCCAAAATTTCTTAATATTTTTCTTGTCATATCAGCAGAAAAATTATCATAATTACCAATAAGTGCTTTTTTACCTTCATAGATGCCGTTATATTCCATTTTATCACTCCATATTTCTGATGGCTGTGATTTCAATTCTTCTGTTTCTCTTTTTTCAAGTTCATTTATTTGTTCTTTTAGTCTGTTAATTTCCTTTTTATAGATTTCATATAATTCTATTGCTTGATAAGTTTCATCTCTTTGACATTGTAGTAACTTTTGTAAATGTTCTGTTTCTTGTTCTTTATAATACTTCTTTTGCTCTTTTATAGAGTCTATTACATAAGCAACAAGAAAACAAATTGAAATACAACAAACGAAAATAATACAACTTAAAATGATTTCCAACATCTAAAATTTTCTCCTTTCTTCTAAAATTTTTAAAATTTATAGAATAGCGAGAAATGTAGGTAAAAAATATCCAACAAAAATCTTTGGGCTATATACTTCATTGTGAATAATAGTACAAAATTATACCATAATACAGGTAAATAGCAATAATGGTATGAAAGTGTGGTGATATGTATGTCATTGATGGATATTTTTAGACATAACATAAGATATTATAGATATATGAAAAACTATTCACAAGAAAAGTTGGGCGAGATGTCTGGATTAAGTACGCATTATATATCCGACATCGAGCGAGGTAGATATAGTCCTACAATTCCCGTTATTGAAAGAATATCGAAAGCACTTGACATTTCACCGCATTTGCTTTTTGCTGAAAATTCCGAAGCAAAGCACTTATCTGCAAGAGTCGATATTCATCGTAAAAAGTAGAATGCTTTACAATATTATACAAAATATTCCAACTTTTTACACTTTATACAAATATTATAGCACAAAAATTCAAATGGGACAATTAAGATACAGATTTTTTTGATAATTTGTGTAAAAATTATCGTAATGAGGTGTAAAAATGGAGGAAAATAGGAGATTACAGGAACTACTTAACAAAGATTATATGCCTATTATTTATAAAAACATCAAGAAGTTTAGAATAGAAAGTGGTTTGTCTATAATAGAAGTAGCAGATATTTTAGATATGTCGTATGATTATATCAGAAGAATTGAATCGAATAATGATAAAGTAAAAACTTGCTCATTGAAGTTGCTAATTAAATTTAGTATTTTATATAACAAGAACTTGGGCGATTTTTTAGTAGAGTAGATAGAAAATTGGTATTGTGATCAGTTTTCTTTTTTTGTTTCTATTAGAAATTGGCAATTTGACTTACAAAACTTTACAAAATTAACATAATGTGGTATAATATTATTGTTACGGAGGTTAGAAAATGTATATAAATTTAAACCATTATAGAACATTTTGGATAGTAGCACAATCAAAAAGTTATGCAGATGCAAGTAATAAACTTAATGTTACCAAAACAGCCATAGCAAAAAACATACAACAATTAGAAGACCAATTAAATACAAAACTATTTTATAGAGAGAGCAGAGGAGTTAAATTAACAGCAGACGGAGAGACTTTTTATAAATTTGTTGATAGAGGATTTAGTGAAATAGAGGCAGGAGAAAAGTTAATTGCTCAAAGGAACAATATTGAAACAGGAGAAATAATAATTGGGGCTTTATCACATATAGCAGACTTTTTGTTAATAGATAAAATACAAGAAGTTAAGAGCAAATATCCAGAGTTAAAGGTAAAATTAACAACTGGTGCTACTGGTAAAAATTTAATAGAATTATTGGAAGAGCATAAAATAGATTTTGCAGTAGATAGTACATCAATGAATATTAAAAACAAAGATATAGTAAAAGAAGAATTGATGGAAGTAGAGAATATATTTGTTTCTAAAAAGCCAATAAAAATAAATGATATAAAAGACATAACAAATTTTAAATTGGTTTTAGGTGGAGAATATACACATACAACACAAGAGTTAATAAATACTTTAAAAGAACATGGAGTAAGTATAAAACCTAGTGTAGAAATGGACATAACAGAGCTAAGAGTTTCTGCAGCAAAAAAAGGTATAGGAATAAGTTATGTTATGAAAGAATCTGTAAAAGAGGTTTTAAAGAACAAAGAAGTATATGAGGTAAAGATGCCTATAAAACTTCCTGTATCTAAAATAAACTTAATATACCTAAAAGAACAATTAAATAAAGCAGATAAACAATTTATAAAAGATTACTTGAAGAAGTAATAATAAATAAGATAATAAAATATATTTAAAGACATAGATCGTAAAAGGTCTATATCTTTTTAGGTTTACGATAGTTAACTTTTTGATGATAGACAAATAATGGAAATGGATATATAATTATTATGTAAAATAATTAGAAAAGAGGATTTTGTAATGAGTGAAAATAGAGAAGTTTGTTGGTTTTTAACTTTAAGATGTAATCAACAATGCAGATATTGTCATAGATTTTTGGGTATCAATGAACTAAACTTTGAAGACAATAAAAGAATACTTGATAGAATTACAGAAGACGGAATAAAAAATATAACATTTACAGGTGGAGAGGCATTATTACATCCAAACTTTTTTGAACTTTTAAAAATGGCTAGTGAAAGAGGAATGAAATGCAAACTTATAACAAATGGTTCTTTACTTGCAAATAATCCAAAAATGAGAGAAATATTTAACTATTTAGATAGTTTAACATTATCTATTGATGCAGTTGATAATGATATAAATGAAAAGCTTGGTAGAGGATATGACCATGTTAAAGATATAAGTGTTGTATTAGAGGCATTAAGAGAATACGATTTAAAAGTTAATATAAATACTGTTGTAAATAGATTGAATTTAGAGGCTATTGAAGAACTTGGACAATATTTAGGAAAATATAGAATAAATGCTTGGAGAGTTTTTAAATTTATACCACTTCGAGAAACAGCAAAATTAAATGAAAAAGAATTTGAAATATCAAAGGCAGAATTTAAAATGATAAAGACTATATGTTTATGTATGGGAACTGCATCTAATATTGGTAAAGTAGAATTTAGAGAAGAACCAGATATGGAAAGCAAATATCTTTTGATTATGCCAAATGGTAATATAATGGTTACAGAAAACGGAGAAGATGTTTGTATAGGAAATGTTTTAGAAGATAGTATAACAGAATTATTAAAGAATAGAACAACAATTAAAGCATCTGCTAAAAAGGTATTTGAAAAAATTAGAACATTAGTTGCATATAAGGATGATAAAGTAAGAAATGAGATTGTAGATACAATAAAAGGTTTAGGATATGTTGATGTTGTTGGCGTAACAAATAACGGAACAGACACATATAAAGGAATAGTTAATTTACAGCCAGAAATGGTATTTACAAATTATAACTTTGCAGATATGAACGGACTAGATATAATTAAAAAATCAAAAGAGCAATTAGATACAAAAATACCAGTATTTAATCTTATAGGAAATGATATTCCAGATGAGGAATATAAAGAATTTGTCAATGTAGCAGGAATAAAAATGAATGCTTTAATAACAAATCCAAATAAAGACAGAATAGTAGATATATTTGAAGATTATAAAGAATTTAAAGAGAATTAAAAAAAGTAAATTCAAATTATTGTATAATAATTTGAATTTATTTTTTTGAAAATATGCTCATCTAAAAAAAACTGTAATTTTACAATTTTTTTTAGATAAAACTATTGATATTATAAATAAAATAGGATAGAATATTATAAGAAATAGGAGGATAGTCTATGGAGATAAAAAGAGATTATTATTTGAATAAACTTATAAAAGCCAAACAAGATGGCTTAATAAAAGTTGTAACTGGTATTCGTAGATGTGGCAAATCATATTTATTAAATGAGTTGTTTTATAAACATCTTATAGAAACTGGAGTAAATGAAGACCATATTATTAAAGTTGCAGTTGATGATGATGAAAACACAGAATTTTTAAAACCTAAAAAATTATCTGAATATATTAAAAGTAAAATTAAAGACAAAGAACTATATTATATAATAATTGATGAAGTGCAATTAGCACCGAATTTTGAGGGAGTGTTAAATGGTTTATTAAGAATACAAAATGTTGATATTTATGTAACAGGAAGTAACTCAAAATTTCTTTCAACAGATATAATAACAGAATTTAGAGGCAGAGGGGAAGAAATCAGAGTTTATCCATTAAGTTTTGCTGAATTTATGTCTGTATATGATGGAGACAAAATGGAAGGATGGATGGAATATATAACTTATGGAGGCTTACCTCTTGTTACTTTAATGAAAGATGATGAAAGAAAAGATGCTTATTTAAAAGAACAACAACAAAATGTATATATAAATGATGTAATTGAAAGAAACAATATAAGTAATGAGAGTTCTATCATAACTCAAATGGTAAAAATAATATCTTCTAGCATTGGATCATTAACTAATCCTAAAAAAATATCTGATACATTCAAAAGTGAATTAGATATTGATATAGCACCTGCTACAATTTCATCATATCTAAAATATTTAGAAGAAGCATTTTTAATTGAAAATGCTGAAAGATATGATATAAAAGGAAGAAAATATATAAGTACACCATCAAAATATTATTTTAGCGATTTAGGACTTCGTAATTCATTTATAAATTTTAGGCAACAAGAAGAAACACATATAATGGAAAATGCAATTTATTTAGAATTAAAAAGGAGAGGTTACCAAGTTGATGTTGGTGTAGTAGAGCAAAGGGCAAAAGAAAATGATAAATTAACATATAAACAACTTGAAATAGACTTTATTGCTAATAAAGGAAGTAATAAAATATATATTCAATCTGCATTTGCAATGCCAGATGAAGAAAAAAGACAACAAGAAGAAAGACCATTGTTAAAAATAAATGATTCTTTTAAAAAATTCATAATTGTTAAGGATTTTATAAAAAGATGGAGAGACGAAGAAGGTATAATAACAATGAGCATATTTGATTTTCTATTAGATATGGAAAGTTTAAAATATTAACAATTTAGGAGTGTAAAAAAATGACTATACAATTTATAACAGAGTATTTAGATAATAAAATAGCAGAAAATGAAAATTATATTGAGTGTAGCGTTTATGATTTACGAGTAAAGCATAACCTTGCAGAAAAGGATGTTGATATATTTTTACAATATGCAAAGACAAGATTAGAAAACTTAAATTATCAAGTATATTTTACTGGTGCAAAATTTAGTTATAAAGGAGAACGAAAGATAGTAGAAAGTAATAATTATATGGTAGCAATTAAAGTAAGAGGAGATGCAGAAAATGGAGAATAAATATTACAAGCAATCAGTACAAAGATTAGATTTTTTGAATCAAGAAAAAATTGACAATATGAAGAAAAACGGTATTTTGACATTAGGACAATTATCAAATACAAAAAAGAGTTTTTTAAATGAAATTGGTTTTGAAAATTCAGAGATAGATAAAATTTTTGCTGAATTACAATTATTAGATTTAGGAATAGCAAAAAATACCTTACAGAGTAAATAACTTTGTAAGGTATTTTTTTAGTTATCTCTATGTTTTTCTCTAATAAAATAATCTGTGCAGCAATCTATAAATTCTTTTGGAGTAACATTTTTTCTTGTTCCAAATATTTTTGAATAAACAGGGTGTTCGTTAGAATTATATGAGTTATTTAAACGATGCAAAGAAGTACGCATCCTATTTCTTGTTATCTTTGGTTCAACCTTAAAATTCTTATAAATATTATCGTAAATTTGTACTAATTTAGGATATTCATCCAAAGTATAATAATTATTGTATATAGATAATTGCATATAGGAAGAACCATCTTTGCGTGGATCAACTTCAAGTTCTGCAAAAAGAGCGGTTATATCGGCATTAGTTAGTTCTGGAAATTTATATTTTATTTTTAAATGTTCTAATAGATTTTTTAATTCTTCAATTTCAAAACCTTTATCAATAATTTCGCAAAGTTTAGATGTGTTTTTTAAAAGTTTCTTTTCATCTTCATTTTCTACAACTAAAATCACATTGCTTTTTGATTCTTCATCTGGAAGTTTCGACAATTTATCAAGTAATTCATAAAAAGGTACATCTTCGATATTTGTACATAATATTATGATATTAGGTTTTATTTTCATACATTGTTTCATAGTTTCTATTCCAGTATTTGAAATTTTAATTCTATATTCTGGATATTTTCTTAAAAATTGAAATTTATTTAAATTCTGATCAGTTATATCCTTATTTGCAATAAGAATTTTTACCATTTTAAATCCTCCAATTTATTTATCTAAAATAAGTTTACATAAATATTATACCACTAAAATTGAGAAAAATCAACCAAATTGGAAAAATTTAGCAAAAAAGTCAGCCCTTTTTTGCCCCTTTTTCCCCTTAAATGCCCCTTTTTAAAAAAAGTAAAAAAATGGATTTATAATGCTTTTGAACTTAATAGAAGTCTAAAAAGGGCAGATTCAAAAGATTTTTTAAATAACGCAAGATAATTTCAAAAACAAATTGTGGACTTCTTGTTAAGTATGTATGTGTTAAGTTTAAAAACTCTTTTTAGAAAAAATTAAGGAATTTTCTAAAAGGAGTTTGGTGTATGTTAGGCATTATAAGTCTATTAGAACTTAATACTATTGAAAAGTATTTGAATTTTTGTGCGACTTTGTGCCTAAATGAACAAATCAAGTATGCAGTATGTTTCTGTGTGCTTGATTTTTTTTATTTGCTAAAAGAAAAACATTGTCGTAGCCCACCAGCCTGTCAATTCAAAAATTTTGAGTTGATAGGAGAAATAGAAAATGGAAGATAATGCAAAATGTTTTATCAGAATAAGCAAAGGTAATTATGAAGAGATTACATATAAAGAATTAGAAAATAGAAGAAAAACAAAAAGGGAATATTTAAAAAAGTGGTTTATTCCAGTACAACGGAATGTTAATAGAAGTAACTAGAAAAGAATATGAAGAATTTTATAGAGATGTAGAAAGACATAAATATGTTTTGAGTGAATCAAGAAGATTTGCACATTTTTCAATAAATGAGATGGCAAAAGAAGATGATGAAATTAGAGGTATAGATATATTACCAGATGAGAATGTAGATATATGTGCTGAAATAGAAAGAAATATAGAAGTTGAGCGATTAAAAAATGCATTATTACAATTAAATGATTATGATTACAAACTTATAAGAGCATTATTTTTTGAAGAAGTATCTGTTAGAGATTATGCAAAAATAGTGGGAAAACACTACACTTCTGTCTATGATGATAAAAATAGAATACTTAAAAAATTGAGAAAATTTTTAAAAAAATAAAAAAACTTTTGAAAAACACCCTACAAAATTCCCTTTTTTTCCTTTCAAGGAATGAGGGGGTTTTTAAAATTATCCCGATTGTACTTTGAAAATTGAATATAACCTCATTAAATACTTTCTATTATTAAGAGTCAGTTTAAAGGGGATGCAGAACTCCAACTTAAATATGAGATGGCAACTCATAAGGCGAAGACTAATAATAGGTATAATGATACTCTTGTTTAGTCATAGCTTGAGTGGTTTAAAAGTACCATCGCACGCATTGAGAACAAGTCTAGTGTACTAGATAGGTGAAATTCCTGTGAGCAATGTCGCTATTGCTGTTTAATGAATTAGGAGAAAGATAGATAATTATTAGGGTTATCTGTAAAATGATAGCCCTTTGATAAAAAAGGAGAAAATGAAAATGATTATATTTATAGTTATATTTTTTGTAATCATAGCAATTCTTACATATTTAATTATATTAGGAAGTAATAAAAATAAAACAGATAAAGAACTAGAAATGGAAATAAAAGAAGAATTTGAATATTGGAAAAATTATGAAAAAAGGAGAAATGGAAAATGAAAGAAAAATTAAATAGAGGAGATTTATATTATGCTTTATTAGAAGATGATAATTGCATAGGAAGTGAACAAACAGGTATTAGACCTGTTTTAATTTTGCAAAATGATATTGGAAACAAATTTAGTCCTACAACTATAATTGCACCAATTACAAGTAAAGTGAAAACAAAAGCCAAATTACCAACTCATGTATTTATAAAAGGATACAAAAAAAGATTAGAAAGAGATTCAATTATATTATTGGAACAATTAAGGGTTATTGATAAAAAAAGACTACATTATTATATAGGCGCATTAGACAAAGGAGAAATGAAACTTGTAGATAAAGGACTAATTATTGCACTAGGAATAGAAATAGAGAAAATAAAAAACGAAGAAAAATTTTTGGTAGAACAAGCAATGAGCAAAGAAGAAAAAACGGAATTTATTACAAGAAGACAAATTGCTTCGTATGGTTTAGTAGCGAAAGAATATTTAAAACACACAGGTAATTTAGAGATAACTAATGAACAATTTGCAGGTTATATGCTAACTCTTATGGAATTATTTACACCAGAAGAAATTGAAAAACAGGCAGATAAATATAGAAAATAATTTTGAATTAGTAATAAATAGTTGATTCAAAGAGGGTATTTTGTTAAGGAGATATCTTCTTTTTTGTGTCTAAAATAACTATATACTTATTAATTGAAAGGAGAGTGTAAGGTTTATGGGAAGTAATGTTAAAACAATAGGAGAATATAAAGTAAAGGAAATATTTAAAGATGATGGCAAAGATATTAAAAAAATTTTACAAGATGCATTTAAAGCATATTGTGTATCTATTCTGCAAAACAAATAAATTGTACATTTGAATTTATTTTTTAAGTATATATAATTTATACAGATACGGACTCAACTTATTGTTATTACAGATTGGAGGTATAAATGGTAACAATAAGTAATCCATCAAGATATAGCGCAGGACTATATGTAAGATTATCAAACGAAAGAATAGATGAAATAACTAATGCAGAAGTAATATCTTCTGATATTGATGCGGATAGAGAAAGTGGAAGTATAACAAATCAAAAAAGATTCTTGAAAAATTTTTGTAATGAGTGTGGGATAGATATTTTTAAAATATATACTGATGATGGATATTCTGGTGCTAACTTCGATAGACCACGGATTTAAATCTATGATAAAAGATATTGAAGACGGAAAAATCAATTTAGTAATAGTTAAAGATTTATCAAGATTTGGCAGAGTATCCTCAAAGGTAACTTACTATACAGACGAGTATTTTCCAGAGCATAGAGTAAGGTTTGTCGCTGTAGCAGATGCAATAGATACAGGACTACAAGAAACATCAGAAGATATGACACAATTTAGAGCCTTTTTTAATGAATGGTTTTTAAGAGATTGCTCAAAAAAAGTAAAAAATGGTAAGAAAACAAAAGCAAAAGCAGGAAAGGTAATGGTAACTTATGCAACTTATGGTTACAAAAAAGATCCAAATGATAAAAATCATTATGTTATTGATGAGTTAACTGCTCCAATAGTAAAAGAAATATTTATGATGGCAAAAGAGGGTATGACACCAACAGCAATATCAAGAATAATGACACAAAGAAAATATCCAGTTCCTAGTGATGTTGTGGGAAATACACATACAAGAAATGTAAACGAAGTCAAACGAGGATGGAATAGAAATGCAATAAAAAGAATTTTACAAAATATGACATATTTAGGTTATGTTATAAATGGAAAATTGAAAAAAGTAAATTATAAGAGTAAAAAAATAATTTCTGTTCCAAGAGAAGACTGGATAATACTAAAAGATATGCACGAGCCTATTATAGATGAAGAAACATTTAAGATAGTACAGCAACATATTGCAAGTAGAACAAGAAAGAGAGTAAGAAAGTATGAATGGCTATTGAATGGGCTAATTGAGTGCGAAGAATGTCAGAAGAAATTGAGTGTATTACCTCATCATTTAAAGAGTGGAAAAACAACTTTTTATTTAAGGTGTAATACTTATGCTGTAAATACTGCATTAAAGTTATGCACACCTCATTCTAGTAATTTGAAAACAACTACTGAAATTATAATAGATACAATAAGACAAAGATGTAAAGAATATATCGAGAGTGAAAAATATGCAGAAATTGCAAATGCAACTAAAAATCAATTTAGTAATAGAGAAAATTATACACTAAAAGAAATTGAAATTTTAGAAAAGAAATTATCTATTGTAAATAGGAAGATAGATAGTTTATATGAAGATAAATTGAATGGAATATTAAATACAGAGGATTTTACAAGAATATATCAAGATGCAAATAACAATAAACAAAATTTACAACATAGAATAAAGGAATTAAAGAAACATGGAGAGAAAGAGGAAGTAGTTGTTGATTTAAATAAAATAGTAAAGGAGTTTGTGGAAATGAAAGAAATAAATAGAACAATGTTAGTTCAATTAGTAGATAGAATTACAATATCTGAAAATAAAGAAATTACAATTTTTTATAAATTTAATGTTTTGAATAATATTAGAAATAAAAAAATATCTATAATGAAAGCATGTTAAAAAAAGTTTATCATAACGGACAATGATTACTATAAGCAGAGCAATGCAGAATGCAATACTTTATGCTTGGCGAATATCTGCAATAGAAGATTTAACCACATATTACACAGCAAAAATTAATTATGAAACAGGAGTACCAACACCAACTGAATTTATATATTATTATGCCAATAAAATAAAGAAAAAGATGATCTAAAAAGCGCCACAATGCATTGCATTGTGGCAAAATTCAAATATTACTTGGTAGATGAAAGAAAGTATGTCTACAAAGTGACAAAATGTCACAAAAAGTAACAATCGCTAAATGACAAAAATCAGATTTAATCAAATAATTGAATCACTACTGTTCACTTATATAAATGAATATAAGTGATATTTTTTTATTGTAAAAAATAAAAAAATAGGTGGTGATATGAATGGATTTCTGGGAATGGTTAAGATATTGGTTAGGATTATAAAAATACAAGAGAAGTAAAAAAATATTGATTACTTCTCTTTTTTTATTTATAATATAGTCATATTTAATTATTAAGGTGAGAAAAGTGAAAATTGATTTATTAAATACACTTATAAAAATGTTCTTTCTATTAAACTATACAAGCTATATATATGCTAGGATTATGAATAAAAACTATAGTAAAAAAACATGTGCTTTGATATTTATTATTAATTTCTTTTTAAGTGCTTTAAACCTTCTAATGAAGAGTTATTTTAAAACAAATGAAGTAATGATTATAATAATTATATTATCTGCCATAATAATAAATCAAATAAGTACTGAGAAAATTAGACCTTCAGCGATTTTACTGGCTTTTGCGGTATGTATAATGTCATTAGTTATTTCTGTGACTGCTATTTTTCCATTACAAAATATATTAAATAGGGTAAATAATGCCAAAATAGTTATGATGATTTTAATGGTGGTAATACAAGGACTAACAATTTGTGTACTTTTCAGAATTAAAAGATTTAATAAAGGGCTGGCTTTTATTAAGGAAAAAATCAATAATGAGTATATAGACATAATAACTATAAACATAAGTATTGCTGTGATATTTGTATACACCTTATTTGGCAATTATTATGGCAATTTGACAAGGCATATTTTGATTTCATTTATTATTTTAGGTACTATTATGTTTGTTATGATTCAAAAAACATTGGTTTTATATTATAAGCAAAAGTTATTGGAAAAAACAATGGCAGATTATGAAAATGAAATTAAACAAAAGGATGAGAAAATAAAAGTTCTTTCAGAGGAAAAGTTTAAGATTAGCAAAATTAATCATGAATTCTATAATAGACAAAAAGCATTAGAGATGACAGTAAATGACTTTATAAATAATACAAATATGGAAGTTGGAAGGGAACTAGCTATTACGAACAAAATAAATAGTTTATCAAAAGAATATTCTAATAAAATGAAATCAATAAAACAAGTGGAAAAGCTATCGCTTACAGGAATAGAAGAAATTGATGAAATGTTTAAATATATGCAAATTGAATGTATAAAAAATAATATTGATTTTAAGCTAAAAATAGAAGGAAATGTATATCCATTAGTTAATAATATTATAGAAAAGGATAGATTAGTAACTTTAATTGGGGATCATTTAAAAGATGCAATAATAGCAATAAATTTTAGTAAAAATAAGTTTAAAAGTATTATAGCAATATTGGGTATAAAAAATAACTGTTATGAATTTTGCATATGTGATACAGGTATAGAATTTCAAATAGAAACATTGTTAAAATTAGGATTGGAACCTGTAACAACACACAAAGAAACTGGCGGTACAGGCATTGGATTTATATCTACATTTGAAACACTAAAAAAGTGTAATGCTAGTCTAATAATAGATGAAAAACATGAAGAAAGTAACAATGATTATACTAAATCAGTTACAATAAAATTTGATGGGAAGAGCCAATATATAATAAAATCATATAGAGCAGATAAAATAAAAGATAAAGCAGAAGATGATAGAATAATAATAAAAAGGAATGATAATTAGATGAACAAATTACCCGATTTTTTTATGGAAAGATTATATAAAGAATATAACGAAGAGCAAGCTAATCAAATAATAGAAGGCTATAAGTTAGAAAGAAAACTTACTTTTAGAGTTAATACAATAAAAACAACAGCAGAAGAAATTGAACAGAGGCTAGTTGAAAATGGAATAATGTATAAAAAAGTAAAATGGAGTAAAGAGGCTTTTATAATACTTAATAGAAATGAAGAAGAGATACAAAAATTAGAAATGTATAAAAATGGAGAAATATATTTACAAAGTTTGTCATCTATGTTGCCACCAATAATTTTAAATCCTACAGAAAAAACAGATATTTTAGACATGACTTCAGCGCCAGGAGGAAAAACCACACAAATAGCAGCACTTACTAATAACAATGCAAATATAACAGCCTGCGAAATGAGTAATATACGAGCGGAGAGACTAAAATACAATCTAGAAAAGCAAGGAGCTCTAGCATATGTTATGGTAAAAGATGCAAGAAATATAGATAAATTTTTCTCTTTTGATCAAATACTTCTAGATAGCCCATGTAGTGGAAGTGGTACTATAAATATGAATAATACAGATTTGAATAAGTATTTTACATTAGAGCTTGTTGAAAAATGCAAAAAAACACAAAGAAGTTTAATAAATAAAGCAGTACAAATATTAAAAGGTGGCAAAGAATTGGTATATTCAACGTGTTCAATATTAAAAGAAGAAAATGAAGAAATAGTAAAAACAATAATGAATAAAGGAATGGAAATTGTTCCAATTGAATTTGAAGGTAAGGAAACATTACCACAATTACCAACAACAATAGATGGAACTTTATGCATATGTCCAACACAAGAATATGAAGGATTTTTTATTGCTAAATTAAGAAAAATATGTTAAATTTAAAAATGAATTGTTTGTTTATGAAGAGGAGAGAAAAAAATGAGAAATGTATTTACATACTTTATGCTGTTTTTTATTTATGCAATTTTGGGTTGGATAATAGAAACAACATTAGTATCTATAGAAAAAAGAAAATTTGTAAATAGAGGCTTTTTAATAGGCCCATATTGTCCAATTTATGGATTTGGTGGACTAGCCATTACAATTTTATTAAAAAACTATACCAAAGATCCAATAGTATTATTTTTGATGGCAGTAATAATATGTGGAACATTAGAGTATTTTACAAGTTACATAATGGAAAAAATATTTAAAGCAAGATGGTGGGATTATAGCGCTAAAAAATATAACATAAATGGAAGAATATGTCTAGAAACAGTTGTGCCATTTGGAATATTGGGATGTTTGGTTATGTATGTATTAAATCCAATAACATTTAAATATTTAAATATGCTTTCAAATTCTATGTTAAATATTATTTCTGCAATTTGTTTTACAATATTTATTACAGATAATATTGTTTCATATAATGTAATATCAAGTTTTACAAAAACTGTTAAAACCATAAATGTAGGTAAAATAAAGGATAACACAGAAGAAATTACAAAAAAGGTAAGGGAAGTATTAATAGGAAAATCTTTTTTCAACAAAAGACTTATGGAAGCATACCCAAATTTGCAGGCTAAGATAAAAGAAAAAGCAAGGCAAATAGCACAAAAGGCTAAGGAAGTAAAAACAGAAATGTCAGATAAAGTTGAAAGCATGAAAGAAAAAATAACCCAGAGTGCAAGCGAAATAAAAGATAATATAGGGGATAAGGTAGAAGAAATGCAAAAGGAAATAAGGAAAAAACCTTCTAAAAAAGAAGGTAAATAATTAAGCTAACTATGTATTGCCATTCTGGCTAATTCATCACATCTATTATTAAATTCATTGTCTGCATGACCTTTTACTTTGTGAAATGTGACTTTATGAGTTTTGGTAAGAGAAAGTAATTCTTGCCAAAGCTCTTTATTTTTTACCTCTTTTTTATCAGATGTTTTCCAATTATTTTTAACCCAATTTTTAATCCAATTTTGATTAAAAGCATTTACCACATAAGCACTATCACTATAAAGATGAACATTACATGGAAATTTTAGAAGCTTTAATCCCTCTATTACAGCAGTTAGTTCCATTACATTGTTGGTAGTATTTTTTAAGCCACCAGAAATTTCTTTTTTATTATCTTTATACATTAAAATTGTTCCCCAACCACCTGGTCCAGGATTACCACTACAGGCACCATCAGTATATATAATAACTTCTTCCATTTAATTTTCTCCTTCTAATTGTAAATATTTTTATTATATGATATTATAACAATAAATAAAAAACAATACAATATAAAGAAGGTGAGTTTATGCCAAAAGTATTAGGGACAATAGCTGAATATAATCCATTTCATAATGGCCATTTATATCATATAAAAAAATCTATAGAAGAAACAGGTGCAGATTTTGTAATATGTGTGATGTCAGGAAATTTTGTACAAAGAGGTAATACTTCTATTATAGATAAATGGACAAAAGCAAAAATGGCATTGGCTAATGGAGTAGATTTAGTAATAGAATTACCAACTGTATATAGTGTTTCAAGCGCAGAAAACTTTGCAGAAGGTGCTATAAAATTATTAGACTCATTAAAAATAGTTGATACAATATCTTTTGGTATAGAGGCAAAAGATATTGCTAGTTTAAACAATATAGCAAATGTTTTTTATATGGAGCCAAAAGAATATACCAATATATTAAACCATGAGCTAAAAAAAGGAATATCCTTTCCAAAGGCTAGAGAAAATGCTGTAATGATGTACTTGAATGATATTAAACAATATGCAAATATATTAACAGGGGCAAACAATATATTGGCAATAGAATATTTAAAGGCAATAAAAAAGTTAAAAAGCAAATTAAATCCAATAGGAATTAGAAGAGAAAAAGTATTATATAATGATGAAATAATTATAGATGATTTTGCAAGCGCAACAGCAATAAGAAAAATGATAGCAACAGGTCAGTTTGAAGAAATACAAAAAGTTATGCCTAAGTCTTCGTATGCACTTTTAGCAGATGAACTAAGAAGAGGACACTATGTATTAGATTTATCAAAATTTCAGAAAGAAATAATATATAACTTAAGAAAAATGAAGGTGGGAGATATTGCTCAACTTGCAGATGTATCAGAGGGATTAGAAAATGCTATAAAAAATGCAGCAAATTCTTGCAATAATGTTGTTGACTTTGTCAATATAGTAAAATGTAAAAGATATACCCAGACAAGAATACAAAGAATTCTAATATATGCTTTACTAGGAATAACAAGTGAAAAAATGATGACTTCTAAAAAAACAACTCCATATGCAAGAATTTTAGGTTTTAATGAAAAAGGTAAAAAACTGATATCACAAATAGTAAAACATAATAAAAGAGCGCAAATAGTAACTTCAGTAAAAAAATATATGGATGAATCTAAAAATAAGGCATTAAAGGAAATGCTAGAAACTGATATATTTGCGACCAATGTATATACTCTAGGATATGAAAGCGATTCTTGGTCTAACTTAGACTATACTAATAAAATAATTACCATGTAAAATATTACAAAAATATTACATTTCATTATTTTTATTGAAATGTAATATTTTTTATCATATAATCTGCGTAAGGGAAATCACATAATTGTATGCATAAGACATTCCCATTTATTATGGAAGGAAACATTGAAATGGAAACTTTTGCAACATATATAATGGAAGAAAAAGACTGGGTAAAGAAACTTGAAATAGCATATTATTTGCGAAAAAAAGCTAATACTTTTTTTAATAACACTGTTATTTTTAAGACGGTGTTGGCCAAGTTATTTCTAGATCACACAGAAATTGATTTGGATAAAAATTTAATTTTAACAGCATGCATATTGTGTAATTGTAAAAAAGTTGATAATTTTTCTGATATGGAGAAAATCAAAACATATGCAAAAGAAGGAGCCGAGTATTTAAGAAATCTTGGATTTGACGAAAGATTTTGCAGAATATGTGAACAAGTAAATAGATATAGTGGGCTAGAACCTAGAGAGCCAGAAGCAGATATTTTAGAATTAATTGATCAATTTGGTGGAATGCTTCTGGACAGACCAGAAAGAATTGGATTTAAATGTGATGAAGCCTTAGTTCTATTGGAATTTAGAAATTTAAAGGATAAAGAAAATAGATATTTAGAAATATTTAAGGATTTTGTAAATAGAATGGAGGCAATAAAGATATGAATGAAAATAGAGAAGTAATTATTCCAGATGTTTTAGGTGTTCTAAGTTTTATAGCAAAAGAGATAAATAGTATTCCAGATGATAATGACATGGTTAAAGGAATGAAGGTAATATCTAGAATATATCCTATTGTACAAGGAAGAATACAAGGGATCCCGTTATCAGATTTAACAAAAGATACAGATATGAAAATAGCTGAAAATAAAGAAAGCAGTTCTGTGGAAAACACTTTAAGAAAGCCAGGAAGATTTTATGATGAATTAGGATTGTAAAAGGAAAAGGAAATGTGGTAAGAAATGAGAGAAATATTTGCAGATTTACATGTACATATAGGAAGAAGTGAAAGCGGAAAACCAATAAAGATAACAGCAGCAAAAAGTTTGAACTTTGCTAATATAGCAAAAGAGTGTGCAGATAGAAAAGGAATACAAATAGTAGGAATAATAGATTGTGCATCACCATATGTAATAGAAGATATAGAGAATTTCTTGAGAACAGGACAGGCATATGAAATAGAAGATGGTGGAATAATATATAAAGATAAAGTATGCATATTATTGGGCAGTGAAGTGGAAACATCTGAAGTTGGAAGAAATGGGAAAAAGGGAGCGGCACATAATGTTTGCTTTTTTCCGCACTTAGACGATATAAAGGCTTTTTCAAAAGAAATGAGCACGCATATAAAAAATATAACATTAAGCACGCAAAGGTCTGATATTTCTGGTTATGAGCTAATAGATATAGTAGAAAAAAATAATGGAATTTTAATACCAGCACATTGCTTTACTCCATTTAAAAGTTATTACGGAAATTGCGTGGATAGAATGCAAAATATATTTAAAGAAAAATTTAGTAAGATATTTGCAATAGAATTAGGATTAAGTGCAGATACATATTTGGCAGATACAATATCAGAATTAGAAGATAAAACATTCATAACAAATTCAGATGCGCATTCATTGCCTAAAATAGCTAGAGAATATAATAAAATGCAAGTGCAAGATATAAGTTTTAAAGAAGTTGTAAAAGCTTTGAAAAATGAAGAGGGAAGAAAAGTACTGTGTAACTATGGTTTGGATCCTAAATTAGGTAAATACCATAGAACATTTTGCGATAATTGTAGTTCGGTAATAGAAACAAAAGAACCAGTGGAAAGATGTCCAAAATGTTCAAGCGAAAAGGTTACTTTTGGAGTATTTGATAGAATAGAATTAATAAAAGACAAAAAGGAATTTAAAAGCCCAAAACATAGGCCACCATATATATATCAGGTTCCACTTACTTTCATACCAGGGTTGGGCGCAAAAACAATAGAGAAATTATTAAATACTTTTGGGACAGAAATGGATATATTGCACAAGTTGTCTAAAGATGATATAGAAAGTGTAGTTGGCGAAAAGGTTGCAAACACAATAATAGATGCAAGAGAGGGTAATATAAAAATACAATCTGGTGGCGGAGGAGTTTATGGAAAATTAACAGCAAGCTAGGTTCTAAAACTCATTTTATTGAATAGATATTATGTATAAAATATATATCTAAAGAAGGAATGATAATAAAATGAGAAAAACAACTGCAAAAAGTACAATTGCAAACATTATAAAGAAACACATATATGATAACATAAGAGAATATGCAATAGTATCAATTTTATTTTTAATAGGATTAATTTTAGGAGTTATATTTATAAACAATGCAAATGAAACACAAATAACGCAGATAACGGAATATCTTAACAATTTTTCTAATTCACTAAAGACTAATTATAAAATTGACAATATGGAACTTATAAAAAACTCTATAAAAGATAATGTAATTCTTACAATAATAATGTGGTTTGCTGGTTCAACAATAATAGGGTTGCCTATAGTGTTTGGCATAGTATCTTTTAGGGGATTTTGTATGGGATATACTATATCTTCAGCTGTAGCAACATTTGGAATAGGGAAAGGAGCTATATTTGCTACATGTAGCTTATTAATGCAAAATATAATTTTTATACCGGCATTGCTAGCATTAGCAGTTACAGGAATAAAAGTATATAAGTCGATAATAAAAGATAAAAGAAGAGAAAATATTAAATTTGAGATAATAAGGCATACATTATTTTCGGTAATAATATTAATTTTGCTAGTTATATCAGCCGTGGTTGAAACATACATATCACCTAATTTATTAAAGATGGTAATAAATTACATATAAAATTTTTTGAAAAACTATTTACTTTTTAGTCGAAATTTGGTATAACATATATAAAGTTTATGTTAATTGAGAGAAGGAGAATAACAATAATGGAAAAGCAAATAAAATTATTTTTAGAATTTTTAGAAAATGACAAAAGAGTATCAAAAAACACACTTGAATCATATAGAAGAGATATAATGCAATATGCAGATTATATAGAAGAAAACCATATGAATTATACAAAAACAAGCAATGAAGAAATAGAAGAATATATGGACTATTTAAAAGAAGAAGGAAAAAAAGCTTCAACAATATCTAGAAATTTAGCATCAATAAGGTCTTTTTACCAATATTTAATAAGAACTAAAAAAATAAAAAATGATCCTACAGAAAATATACAATCGCCTAAAGTAGAAAAGAAAATTCCAAGTGTATTAACTTCACAAGAGGTAGAATTGTTGTTAGAGCAACCTAAGGATGTAGACTTAAAAGGTACTAGAGACAAGGCAATGTTAGAGTTTGCATATGCAACTGGAATGAGAGTTACAGAGATAATCTCGTTGAACATAGAAAATGTTGATTTAGAACAAGGTTTTGTTATATGTAATACAGTAGGTAAAAAAAGAAATATTCCATTAGGCTCTATATCATTAAAGGCTTTAAAAGAATATGTTGAAAAAGCAAGACCAATACTTATAAAAGACGAAAATGAAAAAGCTTTATTTGTTAATGTTAATGGAAAAAGATTAACAAGACAAGGGTTCTGGAAAATTGTTAAATATTATAAAGAACAAGCACATATTACAAAGGATATAACTCCACATGTTTTAAGACATTCTTTTGCAACACATTTACTACAAAATGGTGCAGACCTTAAAGCAATACAAACAATGCTTGGACATTCAGATATATCTTCAACACAAGTATATATGCAATTTCAAGATCCAGCATTAAGAAATGTTTACAAAAAAGCTCATCCAAGAGCATAAAATAACATAAATACAGTAAAAAAATACAACTTTGGGTTGTATTTTTTTTATTTATTGGTATAATATTATAAGAATATTTTAATTTGAAAGGAAGAAAATCATATGATAAAGAAGGTAGCAATACTTGCTAATGGTGGAGATGTTTCTGGTTTTAATGCAGTAATGCGTGCAATTATAAAAACAGCAGAAAATAATAATATAGAATGTTATGGATTTATAGATGGATATAGAGGATTATTACAAAACAATTTTGTACAGTTAGCAACTGATGCTACTGGTAATGCAAAAGGTATATTACCTAAAGGAGGGTCAATAATAGGCTCGTCAACAAATGCCAATGTTTTCAATTACCCAGTAGAAGAAAACGGAGAGAAAGTATATAAGGATTTATCAGATATATGTGTAGAAAACATTAAAAAGGATGAAATAGATTGTCTATTTACTTTAGGAGGAGATGGAACACAAAAATCGGCAAGAGATTTATCATTAAAAGGAATAAATGTTATTGGAGTTCCAAAAACAATAGATAACGATGTTGCATGTACAGAAATAACATTTGGGTACAACACGGCAGTATCTGTTGCAGCAGAAGCGATAGATAGATTGCACACAACAGGAGAAACACATCATAGAATAATGGTATTAGAAGTAATGGGAAGATATGCAGGATGGATTGCATTAGAATCAGCAATAGCGGGAGGTGCTGATGTGGCACTTATTCCAGAAATACCATATGATATAAATAGTGCAGCAAGAAAAATACTTAATAGAAAAAACAGAGGAAAGGCATTTAGTATAGTTGTCGTAGCAGAAGGAGCAAAGCCAATAAATGGCGATATTACTATAATGGGAACAAGAAACAATGGAAAAGGTGTAGATAATACAAAATTAGGAGGAGCAGGATTTAAGGTTGCAAAAGAATTAGAAGAGTTAACAGGGTTAGAAGCAAGATGTACAGTTTTGGGATACATGCAAAGAGGTGGTAGTCCAACTGCTTTTGATAGAGTCCTTTCAACTAAATATGGAGCAAAAGCAATGGAGCTTGCTATGGAAGGTAAATTTAATGTATTAACAGTAATAAAAGATGGTAGATTAAATTATGTTCCACTTGAAGATGTAGTAGGAAACAATAAAAAAATAGGTGCAGCATCTGGCAATACCGCAGAGAGCAATATAAGAAAAGTAAATCTGGATCACGATTTGGTGAAAACAGCAAGACACATAGGAATAAATTTAGGAGATTAATATATAATAAAGGGGAAATTAATTTGGTAGATTTTAAGAAAATTATATCGGAAAAAATTGGAGAAATAACTAATGTGGATTCAAAAAATATATATGAATTTATAGAAACTCCGCCAAACAAAGAAATGGGAGATTATGCATTTCCTTGCTTTAAGTTGGCAAAGGATTTAAAAAAAGCTCCACCAGTTATTGCTAATGAATTAAAAGATAAATTAACATTTGAAAATAATGAAATAGTTAAAATAGAAATAGCGGGAGGATATTTAAACTTTTATGTAAATGCTCAGATGCTTATTTCTGAAGTTTTAACAGAGGTAGAAAAACTAAAAGAGAATTATGGCTCAAGTAAAGTAGGAGAAGGAAAAAATATAGTAATAGACTATTCGTCGCCTAATATAGCAAAGCCTTTTCATATAGGACATTTACGTACTACTGTAATAGGAAATAGTATATATAAACTGTATAAATTCTTGGGTTATAACTGCATAGGTGTAAATCATTTAGGAGACTGGGGTACACAATTTGGAAAATTAATAGAAGGTTACAAAAGATGGGGAGAAGAGTACAATATAGATGAAAATCCAATTGATGAATTAACTAAAATTTATATAAGAATAAATGCGCTTTGCAAAGAGGACGAAACAGTATTAAATGATTGCAGAAATAATTTTAAAAAATTGGAAGATGGAGATGAATATTGTACAAATCTATGGAAGAAATTTAGAGATCTAAGTATAAAAGAGTTTCAAAAAGTCTATGATATGCTTGACATACATTTTGATTCTTTAAATGGCGAAGCTTTTTATGCAGATAAAATGGATGAAGTAGTACATATTTTAGAAAGTACCGGAAAACTTGTTGAATCCGAAGGGGCAAGGATAATAGACTTATCTGATAAAAATATGGCACCTTGTATAATAGGCAAAACGAATGGCTCTACAACATATGCAACGCGTGACTTAGCAGCTATAATGTATAGAGCAAGAGAATATAATTATGATAAAAATATATATGTTACTTCATATGAGCAAATATTACATTTTAAACAGGTATTTGAGGTGGCTAAGTTATTAGGCTTAGATGAAAAATACATTAATGGACTAGTACATGTTCCATTTGGAATGATTCAATCAAAAAATGGAAAATTATCAACAAGAGATGGAAATGTAATAAAATTAGAAGACTTATTAAATGAAGCGACCTCAAGAGTAGAAACAATAATTGATGCTAAAAATCCTGAGTTAGAGAATAAGAAAGAAATTGCAAAAAAAATAGGAATAGGAGCAGTTATATTCAATGATTTATATAATAGCAGAATAAAAGATGAATTATTTGACTGGGATACAATGCTTAATTTTAATGGAGAAACAGGACCTTATGTTCAATATATATATGTAAGAACTAAAAGTGTTTTAGAAAAAGCAGGATACATTCCAAAAATAGAAAATGTTAATTTTGAGAAGCTACAAGACGAAAAATCTTTAGAAATTATAAAATTAATCTATAATTTTGGAGATATAATTATGCAAGCTGCTGAAAAATATGAACCATATATATTAGCAAGGTATCTAATAAGCCTTGCACAAGCATTTAGTAGCTTCTATAATGAAAACAAAATAATAGGTGAAGAACAACAAACACAAGATGCAAGATTATATTTAACTTATGCAACAGGAATTATATTGAAAAGAGGCGCAAATTTACTAGGAATACAGATGCCAGAAAAGATGTAGTTTAAAGGAGCACTAATGAGAGAAAAAATAAACGAATCAAAAAAAGAACCATTAAAAATACAAGGATTTACAATAACAACTTTACTTGCATATTTTATAATTTATAGTATTATTGGTTTTATAATAGAAACAATATTTGGAATATTAACTAAAGGCGTGTTAGAAAGCCGAAAAAGCTTTATTATTGGACCATTTTGTTCAATTTATGGTTTGGGAGCTGTTATAATGATTTTGGCTCTACAGAAATTTAAAAAGAATAATTACACATTATTTTTTGGAGGCTTTTTAGTTGGCTCAATTATAGAATATGTGGTTAGTTTAATAGGAGAAGCCATATTCCATGTGGTATGGTGGGATTACTCGGATATGGCTTTTAATATTAATGGTAGAATTTGTGTAGCATTTTCTATGTTCTGGGGAATTTTGGCAATTTATCTAATCACACATTTTAATCCAAAAGTGGACAAATTTTTAGAAAAATTTTCATACAAACAATTGAAAAAAGCTGTTATAATTATTATGATATTTTTGATGATAGATATGGTAATTACAGGAATTGGGCTAAAGGTATTTTTTGTAAGACTTGTAAGCGAAAATAAAGTACAGCTAAATATAGAAGAAAAATATATAGATAAATATATTGAACAATATAAAAATATGCCAATGAAATCACTAGTTGATAAAATTTTTTCAAATAAGGAAATGTTAAAAACATTTCCAAATCTTAAAATTACAAATAAAGATGGAAATGTAGTTCTAATTAGAGATATACTAAGTGATATAAATCCATATTATTTAAAAGTATTTACACCAAAAGTAATTGACAAAGTAAAATTTGCAGAATAATATGTAGTATAAATAAAAGAAAGGAAATGTGATTGAAAAATGAGAAAATATTTTGGAACAGATGGAATAAGAAGAATCGCTAATACTGAACTCTCTCCAGAATTAGTTTATAAAGTTGCAAAAGCTGGTGCATATGTTTTATCTAAACATACAGACCATACACCAACAATATTAATAGGTAGAGATACAAGAATATCTGGTACTCTTATAGAAAGTGCAATGGTTGCAGGCTTCTTAAGCTATGGAGCTAATGTAAAAATATTAGGTGTTATGCCAACCCCAGGAGTGGCATATTTGACTAAAAAACTTAAAGCAGATGCAAGTGTTGTGATTTCTGCATCTCATAATACATATGAATTTAATGGTGTTAAATACTTTAGTAATAAAGGAATGAAAATTCCAGATACAATTGAAGAAGAAATAGAAGAAATAATGGACTCAGATAAATTAACAGACTTTACAGCTGTAAATGATAAAATAGGCGTTTCAGAAATAAGAACAGATTTATTAGATGAATATGTATATTTCTTTAGGAAAAATTTTGAAGAAGACTTTGAAAATTATGAAAAAGAAAATTTTGTAGTTGCCATAGATACTGCAAATGGTGCTACATCTGTTGTTGCAGAAAAAGTATTTGCCGCTCTAGGAATAAAACACTATATATTAAATAATACACCAAATGGAATAAATATAAATGATAATTGTGGCTCTACACATTTAGATGTACTAAAAAAATATGTTGTAGAAAATAAATGTAACTTAGGAATTGCTTATGACGGAGATGGAGACAGATGCTTAGCAGTTGATGAAAATGGAGAAGAAATAGATGGCGACAGACTAATAGCTATTATTTCTAAGTATCTAAAAGAAAAAGGAAAGCTTGCTAATAATGCAATAGTAGCAACTGTTATGAGTAACTTGGGCTTAAAAAAATATGCCGAAGAAAATGGAATAACAATAAAACAAACAAAAGTTGGGGACAGATATGTTCTAGAAGAAATGTTGAAAAATGGATATAATATAGGTGGAGAACAGTCAGGACACGTTATTTTATTAGATTATAACCCAACAGGAGATGGAATATTAACATCATTAATGCTAATTAGAGTAATGTTAGAAAGTAATAAATCAGCATCAGAATTGTGTAAAATTATTAAAATGTATCCTCAAGTATTAGTAAATGCTAAGATTGATTCTAAAAAGAAAAAAGACTATGAAACAGATGATGAGATTCAAACAGAAATTAGAAAATTAGAAGAGGAATTTTCTGGAAATGGAAGAGTATTAATTAGACCTTCTGGAACAGAACCACTAATAAGAGTAATGTTAGAGGGAGAAGACGAAGCATATTTAAAAGAAAAAGCAGAAAACCTTGCACAATTGATTGAAAAAAAATTAAAATAAACTAAGGAGTAAATGTAAAATGCCAATAATTGATTTTACAAAGCCACTAATTATTGTGTTTGCATTAATTATATATACTGTATTAATGTATATATCCTACAAGAGAAGAAAAAGCATAGTAATAGCATTAATGCTTTTTACATCTTTAATGATTCTTATATTTCATTCGGCAGATTATATTTTACTAAAACCAGATACAGTAGATGAAATTAAAAAAGCATTAATGTATTCTATTATTGGAGATATGTTTTTTATATATTTATCATTCATATCGTATTTGTATTTAGACAAAAAATTTGAAGAATTTAAAACGAAAAAACCAAAAGATAATAAAAAGGATAAAGACTTAGATTGGTTTTGGAGTAAAACGTAATATAAAATTAAAGAAAAGGATGTAAAAACAAATGGGAAAATTATTTGTAATAGATGGTACAGATGGAAGTGGAAAACAAACACAATTAGAGAAATTAAAAGAAAGATTTGAAAAAGATGGAATAGACTATAAATTAGTAAGCTTTCCAAACTATGATAGTCCTTCATCTTCACTTGTAAAAATGTATTTAGCAGGAGAATTTGGAGAAAATGCAAAGGATGTAAGTCCATATATAGCTTCTACATTTTTTGCAGCAGATAGATATGCAACATATAAAAAAGATTATGAAGAATATTATAAAAATGGGGGTATAATCCTTGCAGATAGATATACAACAGCTAATATGGTTCATCAGGCAGGGAAAATAGCAAATGAGAAAGAAAGAGAAAAATTTTTAGAATGGTTATGGGATTTTGAATTTAATTTATATGGACTGCCAGTCCCAACAGAGGTATTTTTCCTTAAGATGCCTCCAGAAAAAGCATTGGAACTAATTGCAAACAGAGAAAATAAATTTACGCATGATACCCAAAAAGATATACACGAAAGAGATAAAAACCATATTATTGATAGTTATAATGCTGCAATAGATGTTGCAAAAAAATACAACTGGTATACTGTAAAATGTGTAAGAAATGATGAAATAAGAAGTATAGAAGACATTCATGAAGAAATATATGAAGAAATAATCAGAATCTTAGGAGAAAACGAATGAAAGAAATAGAAGAAAATAAAAAAATAAAAATTATTTTAATTGCAATAATATCAATATTGGTAATTTTATTAGGGATAGAAGCATTCTTTATTTTAAAAGATACAAAAACAATTAAAAATGCCAAACAAGGGTTAGATGTTAATAAAACAATACAAACAAGTACAAATCCAGAAAATGATGTTAAAGAAGAACAGCCAACAGAGGAAAATACAATAAAAGAAACACCAAGTGAAGAGAAAAAAGAAGAGAACAAACCAGAAGTTAAAAAAAATGATACAGAAAATGGTACAAGATACAAATTAGAAATTAATTGCCAAGCAAATGTAATTAATGTTTATGAAAAAGATTCTAATGGAAAATATACAAAGTGTATAAAAGCAATGGCATGCTCTACAGGGTATGCAACTCCTCAAAGTGGTACATACTATTTAAAGAAATATGGTGGATGGGAATGGAAAGGTTTATTTGGAGATGTATATGGACAATATACAACTCAGGTGGAAGGAAACATATTACTTCATTCTGTTCCATATTTGAGAAAATATGATAAATCTAGCTTAGAGTATTGGGAATATAATAAGCTTGGAACGGCTGCTTCTATGGGATGTATAAGACTTACAGTGGCAGATGCTTATTGGGTATTTTATAATTGCCAAGCTGGAACACCTGTAACATTTTACAGAAGCTCAAATCCTGGACCATTAGGAAAACCAGCTACTCCTAAAATATCTTCAGATGCAGAGTTTAAAGGATGGGATCCAACAGACCCAGACCCCAATAATCCATGGAATAAAACTAAACCAGAACCAGAACCTGTTAAGCCTGCAGAGCCAGAGAAACCATCAGAACCGGAGAAACCATCAGAACCAGAAAAACCAGAAAAGCCATCAGAACCTACAAATACAACGGAAAATGAAAATAACAATATAGCAAATGAAATAGAAAATGAGACAAATGAAAACGAGACAGAAAATGGAATAGATGAAAATAATGTTGTAAACGAAGTAGAAAACAATAATGTAGAACAAAATGAAACCGTGTGAGCTTAAACAATAAAAATAAAGGGGGCATTATACTATGAGTAAAAAGATATTAATTGGAGGAGCATGGCCATATGCTAATAATTCATTGCATTTAGGTCACTTAGCAGGCTTGATTTCTGGAGATATTTTAGCAAGATATCATAGACAAATAGGTGATGACGTAATATATGTTTCAGGTTCAGATTGTCATGGAACACCAATAACTGAAAGAGCAAAAAAAGAAAACACCACACCTTGCAAAATAGCGGAAGGTTTTCATCAAGAATTTTGCAAAGTATTTGAAGCGATGAACTTTTCTTATAATTTATATACAAAGACAAATGATGATTATCATAAATCAAAAGTAAAAGAGTTATTTAAGAAAATGTATGACAATGGATATATATATGAGAAAATAGACAAAGATAACTATTGCGAAAAATGTAATAAATTCTTAGCAGATAGAGAACTTAAACTAATTTGCCCAGTATGCGGAAATGAGACAAAAGGTGATCAATGTGATTGTGGCCACGTGCCAACAAAAGAAGAATTAGCTGGTTCAATATGTGTAGAATGTGGCAATAAAACAATAGTTAAAGATAACAAGAATTTATATATTGCATTATCTAAATTACAACCTCAAATAGAAGAATATGTATCATTGCACAAAAATAATTGGCGAAAAAATGCTCAAAACGAAACAGATAAATATTTAAAGCAAGGTTTAAGAGACAGAGCTGTAACAAGAGACTTAAACTGGGGAGTAGAAATCCCAGTTGAGGGTTATGAAAATAAAAGAATGTATGTATGGATTGAAGCAGTTTTAGGCTATGTTACGGCAACTATGAAATACTGTGAAGAAAACAATTTGGATTGGAGACAATGGTGGAAAGAATCTGATAATAATAAAATGTATATGGTGCATGGAAAAGATAATATAACTTTCCATAGCCTAATATTTCCGGGACTACTATTGGCATTAGAGGACAATTACAAATTGCCAGATATGATAGTTTCAACAGAGTATTTAAATTTTAATGATCAAAAGTTTTCAAAAAGTAAAGGTATAGGAATGACAATACTGGATGCAATAGAAGAACTTAATGTAGACACATTGAGATTACATCTAATAAAAAATGGACCAGAAAGAAAAGACACAAACTTTACAATAGAAGATTATAAGGCAACACATAATGAGATTACTAATAAACTTGGGAATTTTGTAAATAGAACATTAAAATATAAAGGTATTGAGACTATACCAGAAGGAAATATGGATACTACTTTTAAAGATAAAATTGAAAAAATGTATACAAATATTTCGGAGCAAGTGGAAAAATTAGAGTTTAGAGAAGCAGTATTACTAATAATTGGTTTCTTAGATGAGGCTAATAAATACTATGATGAGAGAAAACCATGGATTCAAGCAAAAGAAGATATAAGTGGTTTTAATGATACAATATATACATGTAGTAATATAATAGCTAATATATCAAATTTTATAGAACCATTTATGCCAGAGACTGCTATGAAAATACGCGAATATTTGCATATAGATAAAGCAACTTGGAATTATATAGAAGTTACTCTAAACTTAAAACTTGAAGATATTAATCCTTTATTTGAAAGAATGAAATAATAAAAGGGCGATTCGCCCTTTTATTAGTAAATTAAATTACATAGAAAAATATACAGAAAAAGTGTAATAAGCTTGCAATGACACAAGCAATATGAAATATAGAATGTCTCCATTTATGCTTTTTGCCTACGATATAAAGAACAGCTCCTATTGTATAAACAATTCCACCAATTAGTAATAACATAAATCCATTAAAAGTTAGTAATTGAGGCAATAGGCGTATTCGTATCATAATACACCATCCCATTAAAATATAGCATATCATAGAAAAAACTTTATATTTTTTTAAATCTATAGAATTAAATACTATTCCTAATATAGCCAATCCCCAAACAACTCCAAAAATTGTCCAACCTGTAGCAGAATTATATTCTCTTAAAGTACATAAAGAAAAAGGAGTATAACTTCCGGCTATTAAAATAAAAATTGAACAATGGTCAAATATTTGAAAAATCTTTTTTGTTCTGGTTTTGGTATCAGGGTTTAAGCCATGATAAATGCTAGACATTGTATATAATAGGATTAGGGAGGTGCCATAAATAGAACTTGCTACAACTCCATAAACATTATGATGTAAAGCAGAGAAAATAACACATAATACAAGTGCAACAACGCCTAAAGCGCCACCAACTATATGAGACACCATATTAAATATTTCTTCACCTTTGCTATATGTAGGCAAAATTCTGTCAGATAATTTAATTCTATCCACAGGTTACCTCCTTTTCTAAAATTTTATCTAGTTCTTCTTTTCTTTTTATCTTGTTAGTTGTGGTTTTTATTAATGGTTCATCAGTTATTGTTATGTGTTTTATATATTTATACATAGGCAATGTTTTGTTTATATCTTTAATTTTAGACCACAAATATTCCTCTAATTCTTTTTCAGACATTTCCGAATGCTTTCTTTTTACCGCTTCTTTATTGTACACTATCTTAACAGCAATTTTAACATTGTTTTTATCATCTTTATCTGGCAAGCCATACACAAAAGATTCCTCAACTTCGTCCAATCTATTTACCAAAATCTCAATTTCTTCTGGAAAAACTTTTTTGCCGTTTTTTAAAACAATTAAATCTTTTTTCCTTCCAGTAATAAACAAAAATCCATCTTTATCTAGATATCCTAAATCGCCAGTATAAAACCAACCATCTTTAATAACAGATTTAGTTTGCTCAATATCTTTATAGTATCCAAGCATTACATTTGGACCTTTTACTACTATTTCTCCAATTCCACTTGAATCTGGATTCTCAATTTTAACATTTGTATGCTCCATAGGAATTCCAACAGAGCCATATTTGATATTAATATCATTTTCAGCAGATATAACAGGGGAAGTCTCTGTTAATCCATATCCTTGTACCAAGTGAATTCCTATCTGATTAAACCATTTAGAAACCTTTAAGTCTAATGGAGCACCACCAGAAATTATAAGTCTCATACTTCCACCCAAAGCATTAATTAATTCCTTAAAGACTTTTCTTCTAATATCTATATGAAATTTAAGCAATATATTACTTAAACCTATTGCAAAACTTATAAGTTTTGTTTTGCCTTGCTTTTCTATTTCATTTACTATAGTAGAATACATTTTATCTATTAGTATAGGAACTCCTACAAAAACAGAAACTTTATATTCTAATAAATTCTGCTTTATATACCTTAGACCATCTGGAAATACTGTTTTTAATCCAGATGCCAACATGACTAACATACCGGTAGAACCAAATATATGATGAAATGGCAAGAAAGCTATATTAACATCATTTTCGTAAAAAGATTCTACTAAAAGCATATCATATATATTAGTAGCAATTCCGCGTTGATTTAGCATAACAGCTTTTGATTTTGAAGTAGTTCCAGAAGTAAATAATAAAATACTCATAACATCTGGGTCTATTTTACAATTCATATATTTAGTGTTTCCTTCTTCAATTTTCTTTTTTCCATTATCTATTAAATTAGCAACATCAGTAAAACAAATAAAATGTTCAATATTTGTTTTTCCATTTCTTTTAATTTCCTCAATAACATCTTTAAGTTTAGCATCAAAAACAATAGCAGAAGCTTCACTTCTTATTAAAGAATTTTCTAGTTCTCCTATTTGCAATCCTTTGTCTAAAGGTACGGATACAATTCCACCTAACATATTACTTAAATGAGCAATAGACCATTGATAACAATTATGACCTATTACTGCAACTCGCTTACCTTGTAATCCTAATTCATATAGAGATGTCCCAAATGCATTAATATCGTCTAACAAATTGGTATAAGTATGATCAATGTAGACAGTCTCATTATTCTGCTTAACTTTTTCAGTAAAAGCAATGTTATTGGCAAAGACAGTTGCAGAATGATATAAAAGTTCTTTTATTGTTGAAAAACATTGAATATTTTTTTTAATCATTAAAACCTCCTACTTTTTAATAACCATTTAATCTGGTTTCAAAAACCATTATATATTATTAATCAATATAAGTCAATATTAAAAAATTTTTAAAATTACACTAAAAATTCAAAAAAATTTCACATATATGATATAATATAATACAAACAAAAGGAAAAAGGAAGGGAATATTGTGTCATATATAGAATTTAAAAATATTGTTAAAGAATACAAAATGGGAGAAGTAAAAATAAAAGCATTGGATAATACTAATTTTAGTATAGATAAAGGCGAACTAGTGGTAATAGTTGGACCAAGTGGAGCTGGTAAAACGAGTGCACTAAATATTTTAGGAGGAATGGACAAAGCATCTTCTGGTAGGGTATGGGTAAATAATAAAGAAATAACAAAATTAAATGATAAGGAATTAATTGAATACAGAAGAAACGACATTGGCTTTGTATTTCAATTTTATAATTTAATTCAAAATTTGACTGCAAAAGAGAATGTAGAGCTTGCAACACAACTGTGTTCAGATGCCCTAAATGTTGATGATATTTTAGAAGAGGTAGGATTACAAGACAGAAAAAATAACTTTCCTTCTCAACTATCAGGTGGCGAGCAACAAAGAGTTGCAATAGCAAGAGCGATAGCGAAGAATCCAAAGTTATTATTATGTGATGAACCAACAGGAGCATTAGATTATAAAACAGGAAAACAAATATTAAAGTTATTACAAGATACGTGCAGAAAAGAAAAAATGACAGTAATAATAATAACGCATAATACGGCTATAACGCCAATGGCAGACAAGGTTATACATTTTAAAAATGGAACAGCAGAAAAAGTTGAAATAAATGAGAATCCTATCTCAATTGATAATATAGAATGGTAAGGTAAGTGAAAAAATTGAAAAAGTCATTATTAAAAAATAGTTTAAAAACAATTAAAAAAACAAGAAGAAGGTTTATATCCATATTAATTATGGCTTTTCTTGGTGTTGGTTTTTTTGCAGGATTGGTAGCATCTAGTCCTGATATGTTAGACAGCTTAGATAATTATGCTGATAATAATAATTTATATGACATAAGTATTTTATCAACATTAGGATTTACCGATGAGGATATAGAAAAAATTGGAGAAATAGATGGAATAGAAAATGTTTATGGAGTGCAGACAAAAGATTCATTAACTAAAATAGATGGAAAAGAGAGTATTTGCAAAGTTATAGAATACAACGAAAAAATAAATACACCAGCAATAATAGCGGGAAGAAACATAGAAAATGAGAATGAGTGTTTATTGGATTCAGCAATTATAAGAACAGGAAAAGGGGCAGAAAACTATATAGGGAAAAAGATAGTTTTGGAAAATACAGACACAAGTGCTGATGATAATCCAACTTTTAAAATCAAGGAATTTGAAATTGTGGGAATAATAGAAACACCTATATACATATCAACAGAGAGAGGCAATACATCTATAGGCAATGGAACAGTGTCATTTTATATTTTTACAAAAGATAGTGCAATTGATTTAGATTATTACACTGGGGCATATGTAACTGTTAAAAATGCAAAAGAGACTGTAACTAATAGTACAGAATATTTAGAATTGGTAAATCCAGTAATAGATAAATTAGAAGAAATAAAACAAGAAAGAGAAGAAAAAAGATATACTAATTTGGTAAATGAAGCTACAGACAAAGTGGAAAAAGCTCAAAAAGAATTTGACGATAAAAAGGAAGAGGTTAATAGTAAGCTCACAGATGCAGAAAATAAAATTAAAGAAGCGGAAGATAAAATAAACTCATCAAAAATAGAATTGCAAAATGCAGAGAAAAGGATTAGAACAGAGGAAGAAAATGCAAACGCAGAATTTGAAAAAGCAGAAAAACAAATTCAAGAAGGAGAAAATAAATTATCTACCCAAAGAGACAATTTAAAATCTTCAAAGGAAACATTTGAAACAAAAAAACAAGAAACCAAATTAATAATTGGACAAATAGATAGCCAAATAGAAACATTAGAAAACATATTAAGTACTTTACAAGCACAGCAAGCAGAATTAGAAAAGCAGGGAATTGACACTTCTGAAATACAATCACAAATATTAACTACACAAGGTACATTGAATGAACTTAGAAAACAAAAAAACAGTATAGAAAGTGAAATCCAAAAAGGCGAAGCACAATTAAAAGCATGGGAAAGCGAGATTGAGAAAGGTGAAAAAGAGTTAAATAGCAAAAAAGAAGAAATAAAAAATGCTAAGATTAAATCTGTTTATGAGTTTAAAAAAGCAAAAGATAAAATAGCTTCTGGTAATGTGAAAATAGAAGAAGGAAAGGCAAAGTTAGAGGAAAATAAAAAGGAATATGAAAATAGTAAAATAGAAGCGGAAGAAAAATTGGCAGAAGCACAACAAAAATTAAATAGTGCAAGAGAAGATATAAAAAAAATAGAAAAATGCAAATGGTATATTCAGGATAGAACAGATAATACAGGATATACAAATATTTTTGATGCTATAAAAACCATGTCAAATATATCTAAAATGTTTCCTGTTATATTTTATTTAGTATCAGTTTTAATAAGTTTAACAACTATGACAAGAATGATAGAAGAGGAAAGAATAGAGATAGGAACATTAAAGGCTCTAGGTTATACTAATACACAAATAATATTTAAATATATATTATATTCTGTTTTGGCTTGTGTGATTGGTGGAATTTTGGGAATGACTGTAGGACTATATTTATTGCCAAACATTGTGTGGAAACTATATAGTATGATATATAATATACCAAAATTCTATTGCACCTATAGAGTAGAAATAGGATTATTGGGAATTATAATTGCATTTTTATGTATAGGTGGGGCAACAATAATAGTTGCTAAAAAAGAGCTAAAGGAAATGCCATCAGTATTAATGAGACCAAAGCCACCTAAAAAGGGAAAAAGAATATTATTAGAAAAGATGACATTTATATGGAAAAGATTTAATTTTTCTCAGAAAGTAACTGCCAGAAATATATTTAGATACAAAAAAAGAGCAATTATGACTATTATAGGAATCGCAGGTTGTACAGGGCTTATGCTTACCGGATTTGGAATAAAAGATTCAGTAGTAGATATTCCAAATGCACAATTTAAAGGAATATTTAAGTATGATTCTGCAATTACACTTACAAATACAAATGAATTAGAAAATATAGAAAAGTATTTGAATGATAATGAAGATATTGAAGAATACACAAAAATTTGCGCTTCTGCAGGTAAATTAGAAAAAAATAATATAAATTGTAATACAAATGTGTTTATTTCAGAATCACTAGATAATTATGAAAATGCATATAACTTAATTAATTATCAAACTGGCGAAAAGATCAAATTAAATAGCAATGGAATTGTTATAACAGATAAAGCCGCAGATATGTTAGGAGTTACATATGGGGACTATGTAACATTTATAGATGGAGATGATGTAAGATACGAGTTTAAGGTAGAGAACATTACCAAAAATCATGTTGGGCATTATATATATATGACAAAAGATTTTTATCAAGAAAATGTAAAACAATATAAAACCAATATGATATATATTAATACAAAAGATATAAGCATAGAAAGACAAAACGATATATCAAGAGATATTTTAAAATTTGATGGGGTAGCTTCAGTAACCATTATAGACACATTGATGAAAACAGTAAGTGATATGCTAAATACCATGAATTATGTAGTGGTAATATTGATAGTAGCATCAGCATTATTAGCATTTGTAGTATTATATAGTTTAGCGAATATAAACATAGCAGAAAGACAAAGAGAAATTGCTACATTAAAGGTACTAGGATTTTATGACAGAGAAGTAGATAATTATATCAATAAGGAAAATATAATATTTACAATATTAGGAGTTATAATTGGATTAGTATTCGGAACTTTTTTAACAACAGGAATAATATTAAGTATAGAAATAGATTCACTAAGATTTATGCAGAATATAACAATCTTGAGCTATATATATTCAGCAATAATAACAATAGCATTTTCTATTATAGTAAATTTTATAATACATTTTGTGCTAAAAAAGATAAATATGATAGAAAGCTTAAAGAGTGTAGAGTAGGGAAAAGAAATATTGTCAGTAGAAGGAGAAGAACAAGCAAAAAATTAAGCAAAAATGCTGAATTAAAAAATTTAGATATTATATGGTCCAGTAGTTATACTAGAGCTAAAGCAACAGCAAAGTATATTGCAAATGTAAATAATTTGCCTTTTAATTTAGATAGCAATTTAAGTGAAAGAAAATTAGGAAATTTAAAGGAATTAGGAAAATTTATGAAGGATAAAAGTACGAGAGATCCTTCACAAGAACAATTACTAGATAGAACATTTAGAACATCCGATGTGTAACAAAAATACAATTTTAAATATAAAATCACCATGTTTGTTAAAGTTAACTTTTAGAAAAAATGAATTGATTAATTTAGAACAAATAGATTAAACTAAAAGCCATAAAATGAATTTTATTATAGATTCGTTTTATGGCTTTTATCTAGTTATAACATTTGACAACCATACCGATATGATGTATAATATGAGTATGGTTGTCAAAAAAGAGGGTGATTTTTAATGGATAATATAGAAAAAATTAAAGAATTAGTACAAAATAATAATGGCATACTATTAGCAAAAGAGGCACAAAAAAATGATATTCATAGACAATATATAAGGCAATTAGAAGAAACAGGATATTTGAAAAAAGTATCAAAAGGAGTATATGCAGAAAAAGATAAAGAAATAAATGAATTTTTTATCTTAGGACAAAAATATAAAAAAGGAATCTTTTCACATAATACAGCATTATACTTTTATGACTTAACAGACAGAACACCGATAAGAATAGATATGACATTTCCAAGTTATATAACTGTACATGATAAATCTATAAAGGTTCATTATATAAAGAAAGAAAAACATCTTTTGGGATTAAAAGAGATGAGATTACAAGATGGAACAACAATACAAATATACGATATGGAAAGAACAATATGTGATATTATTAGAGATAGGAATAAGATAGATCCGCAAATATTTAATGATGCTATAAAAGGATACATTAAGAAAAAAGAAAAAAATCTAATTTTATTATATGAATATGCAGAAAAATTTAAAATACAAAATATATTGAAGAATTATATGGAGGTGCTATAATTGAAAAGAAATACAATGAGTTTTAAAGCTATAATAAATAACATGGCAAAAGAAAATAATGTAGCAGCACAATCAGTTTTACAAACATATATGTTAGAAAAACTATTAGAAAGAATATCGATTTCAAAATATAAAGATAATTTTATATTAAAGGGAGGAATGTTAATATCTGCAATGCTAGGAATTGATAGCAGAACTACAATGGATATGGATACAACAATAAAAGGCCTTCCATTAACAAAAGATAATATTACAAATATTATGGATGAAATATGTAATATAGAAATTGATGACAATGTGACATTAAAAATTAACAAGGTTGAATTAATTAGAGAAGATGATGACTATGGTGGGTATAGAATTACATTTGAAGCAAAATATAATAATGAAATGCCAGTTATAATGAAAATAGATATTACAACAGGAGACAAAATTACATATAAAGAAATCGAGTATAGTTTTACATTAATGTTAGAAGATAGAAAAATACAAATATGGTCATATAATGTAGAAACTATCATTGCCGAAAAATTTGAAGCTATTGTAAAAAGAGGGGTGCTTTCAACAAGAATTAGGGACTATTACGATGTTTATATGCTTATAAATACTCAAAACAAAATTATTGATAAAAAAACCTTAAAAGATGCGATAACTTTAACAGCACAACATAGAGGAACAAATGAAATAATAAAAGATTGGAAGAAGATAGTGGAGAAAATCGCAAATGATAGTAAAATGCGACAACAATGGAAAAGGTATCAAAAAGATAATTTTTATGCTGAAGAAATAGAATATAAAGACTTAATAAATGCTATAAGTAAAGTAGGTGAAATCTTCGATAATTAATATTTTTTTATTAAGGCAACTGTACATTTAAGCATAGATGTCAAGCTTTATCAAATTTATTAAAAAAAATACTACACAAAAAGAAAAAGATGTGCTATTATATAAAAAGTAAAAACTTATAAAAGGTTTAAATACAATAAAATAAAAAGGAGGAAATACCATGTCAGGACATAGTAAATGGCATAATATTGCAGCTAAAAAAGGAAAAGCAGATGCTGCAAGAGGAAAAATATTCACAAAATTAGGAAGAGAATTATTAGTAGCAGTTAAAGAAGGTGGACCTGATCCGGCTGGTAATTCTAAATTAAAAGATGTAATAGCAAAATGTAAGGCAAATAATATGCCAAATGACACTATAAATAATGCAATAAAGAAGGCTGCGGGTGCTGGAAATACAGAAAGTTATGAAGAGGTTATGTATGAAGGATATGGAACAAGTGGTGTAGCAGTAATAGTTGAGGCAAGCACTGATAATAGAAATAGAACAGCAGCAGATGTAAGACATGCATTTGACAGAGCAGGAGGAAATTTGGGTACATCAGGTTGTGTATCATATTTATTTGAAAAAAAAGGTGTAATAATTATAGACAAAACAACAACAGACTTATCAGAAGATGATATGATGATGTTAGCATTAGAAAACGGAGCAGAAGATTTTGAAGCAACAGAAGAATGTTATGAAATAACAACATCACCGGCAGACTTTTCTGCAGTTAGAGAAGCACTAGAACAAAAAGGAATAGAATTTTTGCAAGCAGAAATACAAATGGTACCTTCTACATATGTTACATTAGATGAAAAGGGAGCAGAAAAAATGCAAAGATTAATAGATGCTTTGGAAGATTTGGATGATGTTATGAATGTTTACCACAATTGGGAAGAATAAAATTTAATAAAACAGTTCTAAAAACAAAAAATAATCATATATATATAATATATGATTATTTTTTATGGAAAAAAAGGTAGATGAATGGAAGAAGTACTAAAAGTCTTACCACCTGAAATTAAGGAAAAGCTATGTGGCAAGCTAGACAAATTAGAAGAAATAAGAATAAGAGTTAATAGACCTGTAATTCTGCAATATGGACAAGTTGAAGAAGTAATAAATTATACAATTGATTCAGAAATGATACTAAATATTTTACAGAATATATGTGATAATTCTATTTATGCATATCAAGAGCAAATATGTAATGGCTATATAACATTAAAAGGTGGACACAGAGTAGGAATAACAGGCAATGTAGTATTTAAAGAAAACAAAATAATAAACATTTCATACATAAGCAGCTTGAATTTTAGAATAGCAAGGCAGGTTCTAAATTGCAGCTATAAAACTTTTGAATACATAATAAACTTGGATAAAAATACAGTATTTAATTCAATAATAGTATCACCACCAGGTAGAGGAAAAACAACAATACTAAGAGATTTAGTTAGAAATATAAGTAATGGAATTCCAGAAATAGGGTTTAGAGGTGTAAATGTTGGACTAGCAGATGAAAGAAGCGAGATAGCAGCGATGTATAAAGGTATACCACAAAATGATGTAGGATTACGAACAGACGTACTGGACAATATTCCTAAATCGATCGGAATGAAAATGCTTATAAGGTCAATGAGTCCTAAAGTAATAGTAGCAGACGAAATAGGGCGAGAAGAAGACATAGAAGCTATAAATTATGCAGTTTGTTCAGGCATAAAGGGAATATTTACAGCACATGGAGACAGTATAGAAGATGTAATCAAAAATCCTATACTAGGTAAATTATACAACACAAATACATTTGAAAGATTTTTGTTTTTAGATGAAAATAGAAAAATAATCTGCAAAAATATAAGATAGGAGAATAATATGTTTTGGATAAAATTATTAATTTTAAATCTAATATTAATAACAAGCACGATTATAGGGATAACTTTTTCAAAAAAATATGCATATAGAGTAAAAGAATTGCAAGAGATGAAAAATGCACTAAACATATTTATGACAAAAATTAAATTTACATATGAACCAATTCCAAGCACTTTTATGTATATATCTGAAAAGGTAGAAGGAAATGTTTGCAAAATATTTAAAAATGCTGTAGAAGAGATGGAGAGTAAATCAGCAGGCGATGCTTGGAATAGTAGTCTAGATACAACAGTAACAAATATGAAAGAAGATGATATAGGAATAATAAAAAATTTGGGAAGATTATTAGGAAAAACAGATATAGAAGGGCAATTAAATGAAATAAAATTAGTAAACAATTTTTTGGATACTCAAATAAGAACTGCAGAAGATGAAAAGAACAAGAATGAAAAAATGTATAGAACATTAGGGATAGTTGCAGGTATGACAATAACAATATTACTAATATAGGAAAGGAAAGATATTATTATGGACATAAATTTGTTATTTAAAATAGCGGCAATAGGAATACTAGTGGCTGTATTACACCAAGTTTTAACAAGAGCAGGAAGAGAAGACCAAGCGATGATGACAACACTAGCAGGGCTTGTAATTGTGCTATCTATGGTAATAAAGGAAATAAGCACATTATTTACAACAGTAAGAACAATGTTCAATTTGTAGAAAGGTATGTAAACAATGGATATTATAAAAATAATAGGAGTAGGATTAATTGCACTGATAATAATTATTATTTTAAAACAATATAGACCTGAATTTGTAATATATGTATCTATAATAGCAGGAGTAATTATTTTAATATTAATTATGGACAAGGTGTCTGCAATAATAGATTTATTGACATCTTTATCTAACAAAACAGTTATAAATAATGAGTTTCTAGTATTACTAATAAAAATAACAGGAATAGCTTTTTTAACGGAATTTTCTGTCAGCATATGCAAGGACTCCGGAGAAACAGCTATAGCAAACAAAATAGATATTGGAGGAAAAGTATTGATTATATCAATGTCAATTCCAATTATAGCAAGTTTGTTAGAAACAATTATAAAAATATTACCATGATAGTGTAAAGTAATTTATGAAAAATGTAGGAGCGATTTTAATCGCATGCGCTTCAAAAAAATTACTAAAAAAGAATATAAAAGGATAATAAAAATGAAGATAAAAATATTATTTCTTTTAATAATTATATTTATACCAACAATAAGTATAGCTCAATCAGAAGTTTTAAATAAGCAAGAAATACTACAATCCCAACAAAGCTCATTAAACATCTCTTCTTTTATACAGGAAGCGCAAGAATACTCTTCTAATGTATATAAAGATATAAATTTTAATGAATTATTTAATTCAGCAGTAGTTGGGAAGATAGATAACAAAACAATAATAAATAGCATATTAAAAATATTAGGTAAGGAAGTTGTAAGCTCATCAGCGATAATAGGTGGAATTATTATAATAATAGTAATACATAGTATCTTTAAGAGTTTAAGTGATGGTTTGGAAAATAAATCCATATCACAAATTACATATTACATACAATATATATTAATAGTAACTTTAATAATGACAAATTTTAGTGAAATCTTATCAATGATAAAAGATTCAATACAAAGTTTAGTTGGTTTTATGAATAATCTAATACCAATACTAATTACACTAATGTTAACAACAGGAAATATAGTTTCAGCAAATTTGATACAGCCTATAATACTATTTGTAATTACTTTTATAGGAAATTTTATTGTGTCAATACTAATTCCTATTATATTAGTTGCAACAGCCCTAGGTATAATCTCTAAAGTGTCAGATAAAGTACAAATAGACAAACTATCTAAATTTTTAAAATCAAGTGTAATTTGGGTATTAGGTATTGTACTTACATTATTTGTAGGAATAATATCAATAGAAGGAAATTTGAGTAGTACTGTAGATGGAGTAACGGCAAAAACTACAAAAGCAGCGGTTTCTAGTTTTATACCTGTGGTGGGCAAGATACTGGGAGATGCAGTAGATACTGTTATAGGTTGTAGTAATATTTTGAAAAATGCTGTTGGAATAGTTGGTGTAATAGTGATAATAGGTATATGTGTAATTCCAATAATAAAACTTACTTTACTAATGGGAATGTATTATTTGGGTGCAGCATTATGCCAACCAATAGCAGATGAAAAAATAATAAAACTATTAGAACAGATGGGCGATACATTTAAAATATTTTTGGCAATAATGTGTAGTGTCTCTGTAATGCTAATAATAGGAGTAACACTTATAATAAATATATCAAATAGTGGACTTATGTATAGATAGGAAAGTGAATTAATATGATAAGTTGGATAAGTAGTTGGGCTCAAGGAATAATAATGGCAGTTATAATAGGTGCAATTATAGAAATGATTTTGCCAGAAGGAAATTCTAAAAAGTATGTAAAAATTGTAATAGGTGTGTATGTTTTATTTACTATAATTTCTCCAGTAATTTCAAAAATAACAGGAAAAACAATACAAGTATCTGATATATTAGAATTAAACAAGTATATAGAAGAAACAGAAAACAATAGTAAATTATATGTAACATTAGATGAGGATAATTCAAACAATATAAAAGATATATATGAAAGTAGTTTAAGAAATGATATAAAAGCTAAGATAGAAGCAAAAGGTTATAATGCTAAAAATATAAAACTTGAAATTGAGGATGATGAGGAATATACATTGAAAAAAATTGATATCGAAATTTATAAAAATATGGAAAAGAATAAAAAGGATATAGAAACAATACAGAATGTGGATATAAACATTTCACAAAAAAGTACAGAAAATGATATGCAAGAAAAATTGTCGGAAAAAGATAAAAGAAAACTTAAAGATTATTTGAGTGGGGTTTATGAAATAGATGAGAAAAATATTAATATAAACTAAAATAAGTATTTATATTTAAAGGAGGAATAGAATTTAAAATGTTAATAGAAAGATTTAAAAATATTGTAAAAAGTAATCAGGAACAAAATAATAAAAAAACCATAGAAAATTTAGTAGTCTTTATAATTATTTTAATAATAGTTTTATTATCTATAAATATAATATGGGGGAAGGATAAAAAGGAAAATAACAAGAATATAGAAAAAAACAACAGAGAATTAGCAATAAGTACAGATAAAGAAAGTGAAGATAAAAATATACTAACAAGTAAGAATTTAGAGGATATATTATCTAAAATAAATGGAGTTGGAAAAGTTAAGGTATATATTACATATTCTCAAACAAGCCAAATTATACCTATGTATAATGAAGACATATCTCAAAAGGATACTCAAGAAGCGGATACACAAGGGGGAACAAGAAAAGTAGTAGAAACAGATACAAAAAAGGAAATTGTGTATGATGAAAAAAGTGGAACTAAAACTATAATAACACAAAGCATAGTAAGCCCTAAGATAGAAGGGGCAATAATTACAGCGGAGGGAGGGAATAATACAAATACTAAAGCAAATATTATTCAAGCAGTAGAAGCGGTAACAGGATTGCCAACACACAAGATTCAAGTATTTGAAATGGAAAAAACAAATTAAATTTGCGAGAGAAAGGAATGATAGTAAAATGCAAATTTTAAAGAAAAATCAAGTTATTATTTTTGTAATTGCACTAATGTTTGTAGCAGCAGGTTATCTTAGCTTTACAAGTAATAATGCAATACCAACGGCAAAGTTAGCAAATTCAGAGGAAATGGCAGCAATAGGTGATGCAACTTTAGTAAATGCAAATGCAATTACAGAAGAAATTACGGAAGAAAAGGAAAACAAACCATCAGAAGAACCGGTAATAGGAACAAGTGTCCAAATAACACAGGACGAATATTTTTCTCAATCTAGATTAGATAGAGATACAATGTATTCACAAATGATAGAATCATACCAAAAGATATTAGAAAATGATAATGTAACAACAGAACAAAAAAATATAGCACAACAAGAGATTTCTAAAATAAATGAATTAAAAAATTCTATAATGATAGCAGAGAATCTTATAAAAACAAAAGGATTTGAGGATTTAATAATCTTTGTAAACAATAAAAGCGTAAATATAATAGTAAAAGCAAGTGAGTTAAAGCCAGAGCAGATAGCTCAAATACAAAATGTAACCAATAGGGAGTTAGGCGTGGAAATAGAAAATATACATATATCAAATAAGAATTAAGAAACAAATATAGTCAAAAAAATAGCACCTCAAACCAATTATAATTTTCAATAAAATACTTGACAGTTGACCATAATAAATATAAAATATAATAGTAAGTAAAAATATATTCTAAATATAAAAAAATTAGCTATATATATTTATTGAACATTGAAAATTAAATAGAAAGAGGTGGATGATTATGGATTTAATAATCAATATCGCCGTTTTTCTAATCGCAGCAGTAATTTTTACATTTGTAGGTATGTTTTTAAGAAAAAAAACAGCCGAGGCAAAGTTAAAAGGTGCGGAAAATGAAGCACAAAGAATTATAGAAATGGCAAACAAGGAAGCAGAAAATAAGAAAAAAGAAGAAATTTTTAAGGCAAAAGAAGAAATAATGAATGCCAGAAAAGATTTAGATGCAGAGATTAGAGAAAGAAGAGGCGAAGTACAAGTACAAGAAAAAAGAATTATGCAAAAAGAAGAAAACCTAGAAAAGAAGACAGATTCTCTAGAAAAAAAGGAAAGGGATTTAATTAGAAAAGGTGAGGAACTAGAAGAAAAGAAAAATGAAATTGTAGAAACTCTTAATAAACAAGTAGAAGAATTGCAAAGAATTTCTGGTTTATCTCAAGAAGAAGCTAAACAACAATTACTTTCTGAATTGGAAAAGCAGTTGATTGCAGAAAAAGCTGCAATACTAAGAGAGGCACAAACAAAAGCTAAAGAAGAGGCAACCAAAAATGCCAAAGAAATTTTAGGATATGCAATACAAAAATGTGCAGCAGACCATACTTCTGAAACAACAGTATCTATAGTAGCTCTTCCAAATGAAGAAATGAAAGGTCGTATAATAGGTAGAGAAGGAAGAAATATAAAAACATTAGAAACCTTAACTGGAATTGACTTAATAATAGATGATACACCAGAAGCTGTAGTAATTTCAGGTTTTGATCCATTAAGAAGAGAAGTAGCAAAATTAGCACTTGAAAAACTTATTGATGATGGCAGAATACATCCTGCGAAAATAGAAGAAATGGTAGAAAAAGCTAAGGAAGAACTAGAAGCTATCATTAAAGAAGAAGGAGAAAGAGCAATTATTGAAACAGGTGTAATAGGATTGCATCCAGACTTGATAAAACTAATAGGAAAATTAAAATACAGAACAAGTTATGGGCAAAATGTACTTAACCATTCAATAGAAGTTTCTAACTTAGCTAGAATAATGGCAGAAGAATTGGGATTAGATGCAAAATTAGCAAGAAGAGCAGGTTTGCTACACGATATAGGAAAAGCTTTAGACCATGATATGGAAGGAACACATGTTGAAATAGGTGTTGATATATTGAAGAAATATAAAGAAAATGAAAAAGTAATAAATGCAGTACAAGCACACCATGGAGATGTTGAACCACAAACGATAGAAGCAATTTTGGTACAAGCAGCAGATGCAATTTCTGCTTCTAGACCTGGTGCAAGAAGAGAAACATTAGAAACATATATTAAAAGGCTAGAAGAATTAGAAAGAGTTGCGGATTCGTTTGAAGGTGTAGAAAAATCTTTTGCTATACAAGCTGGTAGAGAAATAAGAATAATTGTAAAACCAGAAAAAATATCTGATGATAAAATGATATTAATGGCAAGAGACATAGCTAAAAAGGTTGAGGATGAAATGGAATATCCAGGACAAATAAAAGTAAATCTTGTAAGAGAAACCAGAGTAGTTGAATACGCTAAATAATGTATATATAAGGCTCTAGCAAAAAAATGCTAGAGCCTTTATATAATATTTATTGACACATGGTAACAAAACATATAAAATATTTACTTGTAGAAGGATACCCAGATATAAAATTATTAGGAAGGTGGTATAGACAAATGAAAATATTAACAGTAGGAGATTTAGTAGGAGAATGTGGGCTTAATATATTAAAGCAAACTTTACCTAAAATTAGAAAGGAAAAAAACATAGACTTTGTTATAGTTAATGCAGAGAATGTTGCCTCAGGAATGGGAATAACCTCTAAAGATTTTAATGAATTATTAAAACTAAAAGTTGATGTAATTACAATGGGAAATCATACTTGGGCGAAAAAGGATATATTTACTTTTATAGATAATCCTAAACTATTAAGACCAGCCAATTATTCAAAAGGTGTGGTTGGTAAAGGAATTAATATATATGAATGCAAAAACAAAAAAATTGCAGTAATGAACTTAATAGGAAGAACAGATATGCACGTTCTTTCTGAGAACCCATTTACTGTAGCACAAGAATTATTAGATGAAGTAAAAGCAGATATTAAAATTATAGATTTTCATGCAGAAGCAACAGCTGAAAAAATAGCTATGAAATACTTTATTGATGGAACAGCAACAGTATTATTTGGAACACATACACATGTTCAAACAGCAGATGAGAATATTACAAATAAAGGGATGGGATATATAACAGATTTAGGAATGACCGGCCCAAAAGAATCTGTAATAGGAATGGAAAAAGAAGCATCTATAAAAAGATTTTTAACATCTCTTCCAGAAAAGTATAAGGTAGCTGAAGGCGAAAGCATATTTAATGCATGTATTTTTGAAATTAATGAAGATAATTGTCGAACTGTAAAAATTGAAAGAATAAATATGAAATAAATGGCGAAAAACCAAAGAAAAACACGATGAGATTTCCTAAAATCTTCCAAAAAAGAGTAGACATTTTCCAAAAAATGTAATATAAATATAGACATAGTTGAAATAAAAAATAAAAAAAACAGGAGGCAAAAATGGAAATTTTAAAAATCTCATCAAAATCAAATCCAAATTCAGTTGCAGGAGCAATAGCTGGTTTGGTAAAAGAATCTAACAAAGCAGAAATGCAAGCAATAGGAGCAGGAGCGCTGAACCAAGCAGTTAAAGCCGTGGCGATAGCAAGAGGATTTGTTGCACCCGCGGGAGTGGATTTAATATGTATCCCAGCATTTGCGGAAGTCGAAGTAGAGGGAGAAGACAGAACAGGCATTAAACTTATTGTGGAATCTAGAAAATAATACTTAATTGAATATGGGGGCACACTAACACAAAAATAGTGTGCCTTTTTGATGCAAAGAAAAATAATTGCTTGACAATAAAACTTATAATATTATAATATGATTGAGGAAAGGGACAAAATTAAATATGAAAGAAAATAAATTTAGAATTTTATTTATATTGATAGTATTAGTAATAATAGGATTTGCAATTTTTAAAATTTATGGAAAGAATACACAAAAAATATCAGAAAATGAATTGCATTATGAAAAAGTTACAATGATTACTTCATTGAGATTGGGAATAGCCGAATATGATAGCATAAATCCTTTAATTTCTAAAAATAAAGAGATAATAAATATGTCACCTATTATTTATGAACCATTATTTACATTAGATAAGCAATATCAAATACAAGACTGTTTAGCAAAAGAATATTCAAAACTAAATAATTATTGTTATATAATAAAAATAAGAGATAATGTCAAATGGCAAGATAATACAAATTTTACATTAGAGGATGTAATATTTACAATTGACAAGATAAAACAACTGCCAGATTCAATATATTATAATAATGTAAGCAATATAAAAAATGTCGAAAAAATTGATTATAATACATTAAGGCTTAATTTAAGCGCAGAAGACCCATGGTTTCAATTTAAACTAACATTTCCAATACTAAGCAATACACAATATAAAACCCAAGATTTTCTAAAAACTATTCCAATTGGGACAGGAATGTATAAAATAACTAAAGATAATGAAAATAATATAGAAGCAGAGAAAAACAACAGTTGGTGGAATATAGAAATAAAAAATGCTAAGATAGAAAAACTCAAAATATATAAGTATTCGTCAGTAGGAGATTTATACAATAACTTTAAACTTGGTAATATAGACTTAATTAATACAAGTAATACCAATATTCAAGAATATGTTGGAACTATAGGAATTAACCTAAAAGAATATCAGGGAAGAGAATATATATACTTAGCGCTAAATTGCGACAATAAAATTTTGGCTAACAAAGAAGTTAGACAGGCGATAAGTTACTTTATAGATAAAGATACTTTGGCGTCTAAGGTATTAAATAACAAATATAATGTATCTGATTTTATATTGGATTATGGGAGCTATTTATATAAAGAAGAAAAAAGAAATAGTTACAATGCAAAAAAAGCAAAAGAAATACTAGAGGCAACAGGGTGGAAATTAAATTATGGTAAATGGCAAAAAGATGGTAGATATATAGAATTGAATCTTGCAGTAAATTCAGAAGATGAAACAAGGGTAAAAATTGCTGAAAGTATAAAAGAACAGTTAGAAGATGCAGGAATAAAAATATATATAAATAAAGTATCATTAAGCACATATAATTCATATTTAAAAAATAAAAATTACGATATTATTTTAACTGGAATGTACAATTCATATAGTCCGGATTTAAATACATTGTATGCTGAAAACAATTTGGCTAATTATAAAAATGAAGAAATATTTGAAATATTAACAAATATAAATAATACTACAGATGGAACTATACTAAAAGAAAAGTATAATAGGTTAATAGAAATATCACAAGAAGATGTTCCATATATAAGTATGTGCAGAAATAAAAATATAATGGTTTGTAGTCCGAACTTAATAGGTGAAATATCGCCAAACAACTATACATGTTACTACAATATTGATACATGGTATAGACAATAAAATAAAAAATGAAAAAAAGTGTTGACAAAATAAAAATTTAATATATAATAAGTACAAACAAATGTTTAAAAGAAATGGGAGGAAAAATATGAGTAACGAAAATTCAGAAAAAAGAAAAGCATTAGAAATGGCATTAAGTCAAATAGAAAAACAATTTGGTAAAGGATCTGTAATGAAATTAGGAGACTTTACGGCAATGAATATAGAAGCAATACCAACAGGAGCATTAAGTCTAGATATAGCACTAGGAATAGGAGGAATTCCAAGAGGAAGAATAATAGAAGTATTTGGGCCAGAATCTTCTGGAAAAACCACATTAGCATTACATATGATAGCAGAAGCACAAAAAATGGGAGGAGAAGCAGCATTTATAGATGCAGAACATGCATTAGACCCAGTATATGCAAAAAAATTAGGAGTAGATATAGATAATTTAATAGTATCACAACCAGACACAGGAGAACAGGCATTAGAGATAGCAGAAGCATTAGTTAGAAGTGGTGCACTAGATATAATTGTAGTTGACTCAGTAGCAGCATTAGTTCCAAAAGCAGAAATAGATGGAGATATGGGAGATTCACATATAGGTTTACAAGCAAGATTAATGTCACAAGCATTAAGAAAGCTAGCAGGTGCAATAAATAAATCAAAATCTGTTATAGTATTTATAAATCAATTAAGAGAAAAAGTAGGAGTAATGTTTGGAAACCCTGAAACAACTCCAGGAGGAAGAGCATTAAAATTCTATTCATCAGTAAGATTAGATATAAGGAAAATAGAACAAATAAAGCAAGATGGAGAAGTAGTTGGAAATAGAGCAAAAGTAAAAATTGTAAAGAACAAAGTAGCACCACCATTTAGAGAAGCAGAGTTTGACATAGTATATGGAAAAGGAATATCAAAGGAAGGAAATATATTAGACTTAGGAGTTAACTTAGACATAGTAGAAAAAAGTGGATCATGGTTTAGCTATAATGGACAAAGGATAGCGCAAGGCAGGGAAAATGTAAAAAGATATTTAGAAGAAAATCCACAAATTGCCAAAGAAATAGAAGAAAAAATAAGAGGTAAATACAACGAAGCATTTGAAAAAAGTTTAGGTGAAGAAACAGTAGACGAAGAACAAGAGACCGAACCAGAAGAATAACTCTGGCAAATATGCCGTTGGAAGGAGCATATCCATGGAAGATTTAATTATAGAATATGACAAGAATAAGACCAAAATACTAAAATATATTATGTACAAAAAAAGAACAGAAAAAGAAATAATTCAAAAATTTTCAAGTACTATAGAAAAAGATATGCTAGAAGACATAATTGAAGAATTAAAAGAGAATGGATATATAAATGATAAATTATATATCCAGAAAGCTGTAACAGAATATATGAGCTTGCAAAATCTATCAATAAAAGAAATTGAATATAAATTATATTCAAAAGGCATAAGCAATGATATAATAGAAACATATTTTAGTAGTATTATCGAGCAACTAGAGGAATATGAACTTCAATCAGCTAAGAATATAATATTAAAAAAACAGCAAACAATGTCAGAAGACGAAATAAAAATGTTTTTAAGAAAAAAAGGATATAATCAGGATACAATAAAACAGGCTTTTTCAGATGATTAGGAATTACAGAATAGGGGAAATAATAAATGCAAAATGTATTAACTTTAGAAACAAATAAATATGCAATAAAATTACAAAACTTTGAAGGTCCACTTGATTTATTATGTCACTTGATTGATAAAAATAAAATGAACATATGTGACATAAAAATAAGTGAAATTACAGACCAATATATAGAATATCTAAATAAAATGGAACAGATGAATTTGGAAATAACAAGTGAATTTTTAATAATGGCATCAACACTACTATATTTGAAATCTAAAAGCCTTCTTCCATCAATAGAAGAAGACGAAAAGGAAATATCAGAAGAAGAGCTAATAAGAAGAATTATAGAGTATAAAAAATATAAAGAAATAAGCAAAAAGCTAAACGAATATTACAAAGAAAATTCTAAAAGATTTTTTAAATTACCAGATAAAATAGAGTTACCTAAACAAAAATTAGAATTAGAATACTCAAAAGATATTATAGTTCAGCTGTACAAAGATGCAATAGATAAGAATTCAAAGAGATTAAATCAAAATGCTAAAAATATAGAAAAAATTGCAATAGTAGAAAACTATACAGTGGCAGATAAAGTAAAAGTAATGTTTAAAGAATTAATACGCAAAAAAAGATTTGTATTTAACACGTTATTTTCGTTAAATAAATGTAATAAAAAAGAGGTTGTTACAGCTTTTACAGGTTTGCTGGAATTATCTAGAAGAAACAAAATTATGACAAAGCAAGAAAAAACATTTGGAGATATATTGGTAGAAAAATACCAAAAAAATGGTTAAAATATAAAAAAAGGTTAAAACTAATAATATAGTGAAGGAGATTTACATATGCCGTTAGTTTTAACCTTTTTAATATTAATTGCTGTATTTATAATAATAGTATTATCTACAATTAAATTTGAAATTGTAGATTTTGAGATATCTAACATCATTCAAATAACTCCTAAAAATTATAAAATAAAATTATCATTTTATTTATTTGGAAAAATAAAATTATTTTCTTTTAAATTAAATAGTGAGAGAGCAAGAAAGATGTATTCAAAAATGAACATAGAAAAATTTGATATAGAAAAAGGAAGAAAACTTTTAACAATTAAAAATATCAATATATTAAAAAAATTAAATATAAGGCTAGATTATTTGGATTTAGAGTTAGACTTAGGATTGGAAGATGTTATTTTAACAACTGAATTGATAACCCTTATCTCTATAGTAATATCAAATATACTACCTCACATTATAAGCAGGTATATACCAGATAAATATAGGCATAAAATAATGCCCATATATATTAACAAAAATGCATATTACATCAAACTTAACTGTATATTTCAACTAAAAATAGTACATATTATAAACATAATATATATCTATTTAAAGAAAGGAAAAAGTGATAAAAATGAATGAACATCCAATAGAAGGTTTGATGACTACAGCGATGGATAGCATACGTAATATGATTGATGTAAATACAATAATAGGTGAACCAATAGAGACAATTAACAATGTAATAATAATTCCTGTTTCAAAAGTTGGATTTGGGTTTGCAGCAGGAGGTAGTGAATTCAAAGGAGAAGCTATAAATGAATATAATAAAAAAGAAAAAGAAGAACAAATACAATATAAACTACCATTTGGAGGTGGTTCTGGAGCAGGAGTATCTATTAATCCAGTTGCATTTATAGTAATACAAGAAAACAATGTTAGATTATTGCCAATAGAACATTGTTCATCAATAGATAGATTATTAGACTATATTCCAGACTTTATGGACAAAATAGGCAATTCTCTTAATAAATCACCAAAGCAAACATACACAAACCAATAGGGGGAGCACAATGTGCTCCTTTATTGAGATATTTATTTTGACATTTTATGTAAAACGTGGTAAAATGGTTATAGATGTTTATTAAAAATATAAAAAGGAGGATACTGATTATTAATCGGTGAAAAGAATAATGAGTAATGGATTAAAAGCATTTGATGAAATAAAAATTTTGAAAAATGAACGGTGATGCGATTAGAGAAATACTTAGAGAGATGACAGGTGAAACTGTTGTAAATGCTAAAGGTATATTTGAACCAGAAAAAATAAAGAGAGCAAACCAATATTTAAAGGATATTTTGGAAAGTACAAATTTGGACGAGTATTTAAAAAACATGGACAAGAGTGAATTCCAACATTTAGTTATGGAACATTATTTTACAGTAACTGATATGCAAAAAATAGCGGATAGACTAAATTCAAATAGTAAGAATAGTTCGGAAAGAGATACAGGTTGGAGCAAAGAAGGATTCATTTGGGGAAGAACCGAAATTGTAATTCCAAAATTACTTATTAATAAAAAAGAAGAAATAAAAGTAATTAAAAATGTCGGAACAGAAGGAATTGCTTTAGTATTATCAGATGAAGCTAGTTCAAGAGATTTGTTAATATCTCCTAGTCATTTTCAAGAAATATTTAAGAAATTTTTAGAACGTTCAATAAAAGAAGAAATGTCGGTGGAGACATGGAAAATCATACGTAAAAGATTGGCTGAATTGAAAGAAAAAGCTGTAATTAATGATGAATTTATAGATCAGATTCAACCAACATTAGAGCATATAAAACAAAGTATAAAAAAACAAAATGCTGATTTCAATAATATAAAGAAAATTAAAGAACTACTTAATTTATCTATTATTACTCCAAAAGACATAATAGATGAGACGCCAGACGAAGTTATACATGATATGTTAAAATCTAGTAGTCATATGTTTAAAGGTTGGAGCGACTATGAAATCTTACAATTAATAGATAGAAAGGACATAAACACTCATGAATATAAACAACTCTTAGATGGAAGAAATATGAATATTGTAAAAGTAATAGAAAATGCTACTAGAGCAAAAACAATCCAAAACTTTGGTTCTATAGAAATGTACAATTTTAATGCAGGAATAGAAAATAGCAAATTTTTAATGCGATTATTAAATAAAATTCCAAGACAGTATATCGAAAATATTTCAGATGATTTAATGGATATTTATTTAAATGGTTTTAATTCATTAACAACTATTCCATTGACAAACCAAGACATTCTAAAATTGTTAAAAGAAGGAATAATTGATGAAAAAAGAATAGTCGATTTATATGAGCAACAACAAAACAACACATCAGAATATATAGACGATATAGATAATCAAGAGTTTTTAGAGTTTTTAACTATAGATAGGATGGTTAATATAGTAAATGACCAAGACTTAACGCAAAGATTTAAAAAAATGTATAATAATTTAATAAATCAACAAAGTAAAGAAGAAAATGAGCATAGATGGAAAAATGTACTTGATAAATATATGCAAAGTGAAAAGAGTCAAGAAGAGAAAGAAAAAGAAATTGCAAAATTAATATCTGAAAGAATATTACCAATACATACTCTTGATGAAGACACCATTTTAAACTTGGCAGAAAGTAGACAGCTTCCTTATGATTTATTAGTAGAAGAATTTATGCAAGGAAATATATCAAGGAATATGATTGAAACGGTAATATCAAGTCAGGAAATTCCAGAACTTTCTGCTAAATCATTAAGGGATTTATACATAGAAGAAATAATAAGTATAGAAAACTTAAAAAATTTAGATGATGAAAAAGTACAAGAACTTAGAAGAGAATTAATAGAAATAATATTACCAGAAGATGAAGAAAAAAGAAATCATTATATGTCAAAACTTAATAATGCATATATGGAGGATATAATAGATTTTGAAACATTAACAAGGATGAAAGACAATGGTATTTTATCTGAAGAAGAGTATGCTAAAATGCGTGAGCTTTATGATGAGAAGATAGCATTAAAAAAACTAAAGGAAATAAAGTATATAGTATGTGAAACAGAGGCTGAGCAAGTAAAAGAAAGAAAAAAAGGTCCACCTGAAAATGAAACACCAACGAGAGACTCAAGATATATGAAATATATAATAAATGAGTTTGGCGGAGAAACTACAACAGAAGAATATATAAAACCAATATATGGTGGAAATTTAGATAAGTATTATATGATAATCCAACCTAAAGCTAGGATAGCAATCTTAGAAAGTCCTACTCATGGAAATGCAACATATATATTACCATTAAAAGTCGCATTGGAATTTGTACAGACGAAAAACAAAAAGGATTTAAAAGGAACATTTGGAGTAGAGCATTTGAATCATAGTAAAAATTGGAAAATCAATTTGGAAGAGAGAGCACGCAAGGTACAAAAATCAATAGGAGTGCAAGTAGAAGAACAAAACCTGGGAAAACAAGGCGTTGTTTTATCAGAAGAGGGAGATGAACCAAGATAAATATATAAATGGAGGAAATTATGGAAGATAAAAAGTTTATAAGAGATAAAATTTTGCCAAAAATTCTAAAAGGTGAATTTATCCGTGGAAACAATAGTATAATTATTGAATTTCCATTTGTATTAAATGATGGTGGACGCAATGTTGAAATACCAAAAGAAGAATTTATTGAAATATATTGGGATGCGATTAAGGCGGAAATTAACCAAACAATTATAGATTATAAACATGACGTAAACATTCATCAAGAAGATATTGTTCTTTTTGCATTAACTGGAGAAATAATGATACCAAAACTTGTGGAATTAGGAATTTTAACAGAAAGGGAAGCTGGAATTAGAAAAAAGATTCCAACATTTGAGGAATTATATAAAACGTATCAAGATGAAGTAATTTTAAAAGCAATGTTAGAAATAATTCCAGATGCTAGTCAAAGAATATTGGAAATGATGAAAAAAGGATATAAGTTTAATAATAATTGCATGACAGTAATATATAATGATTTTGATAAATTTAATCAAAAAGAACTAAATGAAGAGATTAGTTGGAACATAGCAAGAGGAAATATTGATATGGTAGGTTTAAATGAAGAAGCCAAGCAAGCGATAAAAATGCAAGTAGTAGAACTTTTAAGCAGTAGAAAAGATGTTTCTATTTCTGACCTTATTAAAATGCAAAAGAATGGATATCTCAATTCATATGAAACCATATATTATATGAAATTGTTGGGAAGAGATCAAAAACAAATAAAGGATTTTTTAAGAAAAAATCCACAAATACTAGATGGACTATCTAATCTAGAGTTATTTGTGTGTTTAAAATCAAAACTTATTGAAGACAAATATTTAACACAAAGATTTAAAACGCCAGAAGACATTATGCAAATAGTAGCTTTAAATTTTCAATATGTTGATGATTATGAACCATATACGACCGAAGAACAAATCATTAGAGGGTTGAGAATGGAAGAAATTATTCCAATATTAAAAAAACTACCAAAACAATTAATGCCATCTTCAGATTTATTATATAAATTTCACATGAATTTGGAAAATATGCAAAATGAAAATTGTATTCAATTATACTTTTCGGGCAGAGATATGCTACAATTTGCTGAGGCGGGATTATTAGAAGATACTAGATTAATTGATATTTACGAAAAAGAACAAAAACTATATTATGATTTAACAAAGAAAAAAACAGTAATATGTAGAAATGAAAACGGAAAAAGAGAAGTACCGTCAGAAGAATTTATAACAGAAAAATTTAATAAATATTCAATACCATTAGAATCATATATTGATTATTTTTCAATTGATAGAATATTGCCTATATTGAATAATCCAGAATATAGTGAGAGACTTATAGCAATGCTAAAAGACATTAAATCAAAGCAAATAATTAAATATGGATCAGAAAAGACTGAAGATGAAGTAGAAAAATGGATAAAACAATATGTTTCTCTACACCAAAAGAAAAGCAAAGATAATCCAGAAATTTCTAAAACATTAACAATATTATGTGAAAAGGGAATTCTTGACATAGAAGAAATAATAAGCTTTAATATAAGAAAGACAGACTTGCTTGAGCTTTATAATAAAGGAAGAGTAAAGCTATCAAATATATCGCCATATTTAACAAATGAAGATTTAACTGATTTATACTATGATGATAAAGCAACATTACAAGAAATAACTGAATTATTTAGCGATGGATTAATAAGCAAAGAAGTTTATAAAAAAATTTTTTCTAATGATGAAATAATTGATGCAATAATAGTTGGAGACATTAAGGCAGTTAACATTTTAGAAGCATATTTAAAAAATAATTTAGAGTTAGAAGATATTAATAAGATATTCAACAAGGATAACAATCTAATTAGAGAACATCTAACTGAAGCCATAACAGAAATGGCAATGCCAGAAGAAGAACAACAAAAAAATCAATATATAAGTAAGATAGAAGAGGCATATTTAAATCATGTAATAGACTATGATTTGCTTGCTAAAATGAGAGATGAAAGAAAAATAAAAGAGGAAGATTTTAAGACAATAATATGGAAATATAATGTTAAGGAAGCAATAGAAGAAATTAAAGGCAAATATGGAGAATACATATTTAATTCTGGAGAAAACGATGGAGAACCTATTCCAGCCCCAGGATTGGGACCAAACCCTATAAAAAAAGTTAGAACTCCGCTTTATATGAAATATATAATGGAATTAAGTCAAAACAATGCAACGCCAATAATTATAAGGAAAGGTGCATTAAATGGATATAAGTTTATACTGCTAGAAGATATGAAAGTTGTTATATTAGAAAAAGAAAAAAATTCAAATGCAACATATGTTCTTTCGGTTGTAAAAGCTTTGGAAAAGGCACAAGAAAATACAAAAAAAGAATTAAGAGGAACAGCTGATGTTGAAGTAGTAAAGCATACTGCAAACTGGGCAGAAAATTTAAATAAAGCTATTCAAAAAGTACAAGAGTATACAATTTTAGAAGGACAACCTGATGTTACATATATTAAAGATTTAACAGAAGAAAGAGGAAGAAGGATTAATGAACTAGGAGAAGCTATAAAAGATTATTATATAAAAGCAAGAAAAATAGGAGAATAATTAGATAGTGTAAAGTAATCTATGAAAAATGTAGGGGCGATTTTAATCGCCCGCACTTCGAAGAAATTACTAGAAAATAATTAAGAGGAGAGATATAAATGTATACATATGATTTAGACAAAATAAAGAATGTTTTATTAGGAGTAATTAAGGGGATAGAACAAAACAAGTGGACTTTAAATAAAGCAATAGAAGAGGATAAAAAAATAGGATATACAGAAGATTTAGACAAAATAAAGGAAAGCATAAACAGCTATTTAAATTATAATCCACAATTAACTATTCAAGACATAAAAAATCAAAGTATGGATGGATATGGTAATATTGCTATAATTTATGATGGTAGTGTTGAAATAACAATAGAATCTATAATTAAAGTTCTATATACCCATAACAATATAACACTTGTTCCAAACCTAAATTTGAGTATTAACAATTGCATTGTAGAAATAATTACGCAAGAATTGAAAAAAAATAAATATAATACTAATATAGAAATTTGCGATGACATAAATAAAATATATTCAAATCAAAATATGTTTGATATTGCAATATTTGTGGGAGATAAGTACGAATACAAAAAATTTAAAACCAGATTTTATAAAGACGTAGTTTATAATCCATATGGATATATATCTGTATATGCAGATAGTAGTGACTTTAAAAACATTTTGGTACAATTAGATAAAATTGCATATATAAATAATTTTGGTATTGAATATTATAATGAAACTAACCTAGAAGAAGTAATTAGTAAAATAAATGAAATAACATTCCGTAATACTGTGGCAATCTTTACTAAAGATTCTAAAAAAGCAACAGAACTTATATACAAGCTTAAAGCTGACAAAATATTTATAAATAAAAATCCATTTGAAGAATATAAATTTGAATTAAATGAAGAAGATTTGCTAATGAAAAAAATAATAAAATAAATAAAACAGTTTGTATTGACAAAATAATAAAAAATTAGTATAATTTTATGGTAGCAAAATTATTTAGATACTATTATAAATAATATAGATATCACTTACGAGGAGGGAATTAATATGGCACAACCAAAAAGAAGATGGTCAAAAGCAAGAACACATTTAAAAAGATCTACATGGAAATTAGAAAATAAAAATTTAGTAGCATGTACACATTGCCATGAACTTATTATGCAACATAGAGTTTGTCCAAATTGCGGGTATTATAATGGAAAAGAAGCAATAGCACAAAACACAGAAACAAAATAATTTGTAAATGCTAATTGATATGTATTTTTTAAACTGTTGATTTTTAGAAAGTCAACAGTTATTTTCGTTATGCAAAAATGCTTGATATTTTTGCTTTAATATAGTAAAATTATAAGGTAAAAAGTAAGGGGTGAAAGAGATGGCAAAGCCAACAGTTGCAATAGTAGGAAGACCAAATGTTGGAAAATCAACTTTTTTTAATTATATAATAGGAAAAAAATTATCTATAGTAGAAGATACTCCTGGGGTTACAAGAGATAGAGTTTATGCTGAAACTGAATGGAGAGATAAACAGTTTACGTTAATTGATACAGGAGGAATAGAGCCAAAGTCTAATGATATAATATTATCTCAAATGAGAAAGCAAGTAGAAATTGCAATAGAAGTAGCAGATGTTATAATATTTTTAACGGATATGAAGCAAGGGGTTACACCAGACGATTTAGACATAGCTCTAATGTTAAAAAAATCACGTAAACCAATTATACTTGTATGTAATAAAGCAGATAGTTTTGGAAAAATGCCTAACGAAATTTATGAATTCTATAACTTGGGCTTAGGTGATCCATATAGAGTTTCTGCTGTTAATGCATTAGGAATTGGAGATGTATTAGATGCAATTTACGATAAATTGCCAAATGATATAACAGAAAATGATGATGAATTAACAATAAAAGTTGCAATTATAGGTAGACCAAATGTGGGCAAATCTTCATTGGTAAATAAGATATTAGGTGAAAATAGAGTAATTGTAAGTGACATAGCAGGTACTACTAGAGATGCTACTGATTCGAAATTTGAAAATGAATTTGGAAAATATGTATTTATTGATACAGCGGGTATAAGAAAAAAGAGCAAAGTAAATGAAAATATAGAAAAATACAGTGTAATTAGAAGTTTGTTGGCAGTTGAGCGTGCAGATGTCTGCATATTAATGTTAGATGCAACAGAAGGAGTGACAGACCAAGATGCAAAGATTGCAGGTGAAGCACATGAAGCTGGCAAGGGCATAATAATTGTTGTAAATAAATGGGATGAATATGAAAAGGAAAATGGAACTTTAGAAAAATACAAAAAAGATGTATATAACAAATTATCATATTTGCAATATGCTCCAATACTATTTATTTCAGCTAAAACAGGACAAAGAGTACATAAACTATATGAACTTATTAATAGTGTAGCAAGCCAAAACGCCTTGAGAGTTCAGACATCTGTGCTAAATCAGGTATTGAATGAAGCAATTTCAATAGTGCAACCACCTACAGATAAAGGAAAAAGGCTAAAAATATTTTATATGACACAAGCTTCAACAAAGCCACCAACATTTGTAGTATTTGTAAATGACAAAGAACTATTCCACTTTTCTTATGAAAGATATCTAATAAATCAATTAAGAAAAGAATTTGGTTTAGTGGGAACACCAGTAAGAATAATAGTAAGAGAAAAAAATGAAAAAGATTTATAAAAGGAGGAAATTATTATGATGCCATATATAATAATAGCAATTATAGCATATTTAATAGGAAGTATTAATTTTTCAGTTATAATAAGTAAAAGGGTAGCAGGATTTGATGTAAGAGAAAAGGGAAGTGGAAATGCAGGTACTACCAATATGTTAAGAACTGTTGGAAAAGCTGCTGCTGCAATTACATTAGTTTGTGATATATTAAAAGGAGTTGTTGCTATATTACTAGCATTACTAATTGGAAAAATTGCTAAAGGTGCAAGCACTCCATTACTAATACAACTCGCAGGAATATTAGTAATTATAGGACATACATTTCCAGTATTTTTTAAATTTAAAGGTGGCAAAGGAGTGGCTACGGCAGTAGGTGTATTACTAACAACAAATTGGCAAATAGGACTTATTTGTTTAGTTTTTGGACTAGTATTAATAGCACTAACAAGAATGGTTTCACTAGGTTCAATAAGTGCTGCGATATTATTTCCTATACTAGTTTTATTTATAAAAAGCAATTATATAGTAGAAGGAAGTTATTTTGTATTTAGCATTATAATAGCTGTTCTTGTAGTATTTAATCATAGAGAAAATGTAAAAAGGCTATTAAATGGAACAGAAAATAAAATAAGCTTTAAAAAATAAAGGAGAAAAATGCTAATGAAAAAAATATGTATTATAGGTAGTGGAAGTTGGGGAGTAGCTATTGGAATTCATGCAGCCAATACTGGTAACAAAGTTATTATGTGGGCACATTCTGATGAGGAATGTGCAGAAATAAACAAAAATCGAAGAACTAAATATTTGCCAAATGTTACAATACCACAAAGTATTAAATGTACAACTAGTTTGGAAGAAGCAATAAAGGAAAGCGAAATTATCTTTCATGTAACTCCATCTAAATATACAAGAGAAACAATGAAAAAATATAAGCAATATATTACAAATCAGCCGGTAATAATTTGTTCTAAAGGCTTTGAATCATCAACATTATACACATTAAGTGAAGTGGCAAATGATGAGATGCCAAATGTAAAAATAGGAGTTTTTTCTGGACCAAGCCACGCAGAAGAAGTTTCTACAGGTATACCAACAGCAATAGTTATAGCATCAAAGTATATAGATGTTTTATATAATGTACAAGATGCCCTAATGGATGAACATTTAAGAATTTATACTTCAACAGATGTAAAAGGTGTTGAACTTGGTGGAGCGTTAAAAAATATTATGGCATTCTGTGCCGGTATAGCAGCAGAATTACAACTTGGCGATAATACATTTGCTGCTTTAATAACAAGAGGTTTAACAGAAATTTCAAGACTTGGTGTAGCTATGGGAGGTAACCATAATACATTTTATGGATTATCTGGTTTAGGAGACTTAATAGTTACATGCCTAAGTGAACATAGTAGAAATAGAAGAGCAGGAAGATGTATTGGTAAGGGCCTATCAGTGGAAGAAACAAGAGAAGAAATAGGAATGGTAGTAGAAAGTTTTGATAATATTGAAGTGACTTATAAACTTTCTAAAAAATATAATATAGAAATGCCAATTGTAAACACAGTTTACGATATACTTTATAACAATTTAGAACCAAAGGAAGCAGTAAAAAGGCTAATGACACGTGAAAAGAAAAGTGAATAATATTTTACCAAGGATACCTTTCATAAAGGTATCTTATTATTTTATCTGCATTATAGTCATTTATATTTATAAAAAAATCTTTATCTAAACTAATCCACATATTTATTTTATATTTATCATTATTTTCTATAAAAGTACCAATTATATCTGCTATTTCAGTAGGATTTTTATAATGATTTTCCCACAATAATTCGTCACTTATTTTAAATTCAGATGTAGTAAAAAATTTATTTAAAAAACTTGAAATTTCACCAGGCTTATCACTGTATAATTTAACAATACTCTCCATCAAATTAACCTCCATTTTTTGTATGTATATTTAGAATAAATGTAAGTTCTTTGGAAATAATAAGTACACAGTATAAGGGGGAAATTATGAAAAAAAATAATATTAATATTTATTATATGCAAAAAATATTTTTTTTATTAATTATATGTTTATTTATTCTTACCGGTTGCAATAATAAAAATGATGATGAAAAACTAAAAAGTAAAATACGAGATCAAATAAGTTATTTAGAAAAAGATTTAATTTCTATGTTAAATGGATTTAATAATATTTCATATTCAAATTATAAAATAGAAAAAAAACAGGGAGCTCAAAGTTCACAAACAAATACATTAATTGAGGAAAATAAAAAACAAGGTTCTACAAATGGAGAAAGCTCACAAGAAACAAAGCGAAATAATGACAGTGTAGAAAAGTCTTCTAATGAAAGTGAATCTGATAATATGAATGATAATAATAGCAATGCCAGTAATCAGGGAAACTCAAGTATAATAATGGTGCCTAATAGCATACTTTTAAGTGATATCAACCAGAAAATTGATTGGAATAATATGAAATATGAAATTGAAAAGATATATAGCACGTGGAATTCCTTATTTATAGATTTAAATTCTTTAGAAAAAGGGAACACTAAAACTTTGGAATTTTCAAGCACATTAAATGACACTACCAAAAGCATAAAAGCAGAAAATAAAATAGCGTCAATGCAAAATATAGCAGAGATGTATATTAAATTAGGAGATTATAGTAAGAGTTATACTAATGATAATCTTCAGATAAACATAATTGATACCAAAAAGAATATAATACAAGCATATGTATATGTAACAGAGAATAATTGGGATATGGCATTGAATAGTATAAATAAGGCAGACGAAAGTTTTGGAAATGTAATAAACAATGTAAGTGCACAGCCAGCAAATCAATCAAATATAAATAAAGCATATGTTTTATTAAAAGAAGAAAAAAAAGCGATAGATTTAAAAGATCAAGACATTTTTTTTATTAACTATAAAATGATAATGCAGGAATTATATGACATTTAGGTTGATTTATACATCAATTTATAGTATAATTAAAGAGTGGTAAATTGAATAGTCGCGTATAGCAAGACCGAAAGGTAGCGTACGAGGAAAGTCCGGGCTCCATAGAGCAATAATGCTGGATAACGTCCAGTGAGGGTAACCTTAAGGAAAGTGCAACAGAAAATAAACGCCACTTATAGTGGTAAGTGTGAAAAGGCGAGGTAAGAGCTCACCGCAAATATGGTGACATATTTGGTCAGTGTAAACCCCATTTGGAGCAACACCGAGACAAGAAGGTTAAGACTGCTCGTCGTCTTCTTAATTTGGTGGCATGATGCATATAGCAATATATGTACTAGATAAATGACTATTCTAGACAGAACCCGGCTTATAGATTTGCCATTATTTAAATACTAGGATTTTATGTCCTAGTATTTATTTGATAATTGATTTAATATCAGAAGGTATAGTGGCTATATATTCTACATTTAAACCTGTAATTGGATGTATAAATTTAACTTTATATGCATGTAATGCTTGTCTATTTATTACTGAAGAAGGATTGCCATATAACGTATCGCCTAATATTGGATGACCAATATTAGATAAATGAACACGTATTTGATGAGTTCTACCTGTTTCCAAAGTAACATGTACTACAGAAGTATTTTTTAATGATTTTAATACATTGTAATGCGTTATGGCTATATCTCCATCTGAACACACACATCTTTCTATAATACTATTTTCTTTTCTACCAATAGGTAAATTAATTGTTCCGATTTTACTTTCAAATATTCCTTCACAAACAGCAATATATTCTTTGAAAAAAGTGTTTTTTTTCATTTCTTTAACAAGAAATTCCTGAATGTACTCGTTTTTGGCAAATATAACAATTCCAGAAGTATCTTTATCTAATCTATTAATAGGTCTTATTTTTTTCTTAATATTTTTCTGTTCAAAGTAAAACTTTACACCATTTGCTAAACTATCTGTGTAATGCAATATTGAAGGATGTATAGCAATACCAGAAGGCTTGTTTATAACTATATAATATTCATCTTCATATATGATATTTAAATCTATCTGTGTTGGTATTATATTTTCACTTTTTTCTTCAAAATCAATAAGAATTTCAACAATATCAAAAGGCTTTAACCTCGAATCTACAAATGTAGGGGTACTATTTAGCCAAATTTTTTTATTTTTTTTTAGTTTGACTAATAATCTATCTGAAATTTGAAACTTTAATTTTAATAATTCTTTTACATTAAAAAAATTGTCATTAGGTTGTATGGTATATGTTAATTTCATTTTAGACCTCTATTTTCCAATATATAGGTGGCTTCTAAATCAGCTTCATGTAATGCCATAACTAATGGATATTTTTCCAATACTAGACTAAGGGTATTATGTAATTCTTTGGGTTCACTAAAACCCATGTGCCATCTTATTGCATACATTTCTTCCATACTTAGATTAATAAATGTGCTAATCATCATAACAGACTTTTCTCCGTGGCCATATGGAATAGTATCATTGATAGAATAATAAGGTTCCTTTACCCATATACCGTCTTCATTTTTTTTGTTTCTCATTTCTACACAATAATAATTTGCTTTGCATAAATCATGAAGTAAAGTAATAATTATAATTGTATCTTCTTTAATATTTAATAAATCTGCATAGGGAAATTGTTTTAGTTTTTGCTTTAACACTTTATAAACATTTAAACTGTGCTCTAAAAGTCCACCTTCATAACTCCCATGAAATCTGGTGCTAGCAGGAGCTTTATAAAAGTCAGACTTTTCTATCCAGGCTAATAATTTATCAATGCCATCTCTATTAGTACTTTTTAATAATTCAATAAATTCTTCTTTCATTTATAAACATCCTTTCAAATAGCTTTATATACATAATTATATATTTTAAAACTAAAAGTGTCAATTGACGGAAAAATTAAAATTTAGTATATATGAAAGAAATGTGATAATGTCTTAAGTAAAGAAATGAGAAAATGTCCCGACCCAAAAATACTTGTTCTCTTAAATGATATAATAAGGGCATCATTTAAAATTAAGGAGGACAATATGCGAAAGGTGGAACTCTCATTGAAAGAAAAAGAAAAATATGAAGTTATTAAAAAACTAGTAGAAACTAATGGTAACAAAGAACGTGCTAGAATAAAGCTAAAATTAAAAAGTATTAGACAAGTCAACAGATTAATTGCCGGATACAAGAAATTTGGCAAGTCCTTCTTTGTTCATGGTAATAGAGGTAGAAAACCCAAGCATGCTTTAACAGATGAATTAAAAAACGAAATTGAGACTTTATATACCTCTAAATACTTTGATTGTACTTACACCCAATTTGCTGAATATTTGGCAGAAAGAGAAAACATATTTTTATCTACTCCTGAAGTTGGTCAAATACTTAGAGAAAAGTATATTTTATCCCCTAGATCTCGTAAGATAACTAAAAAGAATATTAAGAAAAAATTGATTGCTCAAAAAGAAAGGTCCAAATCTAAAAATGAAATTGCTAAACTTCGAATTTGTTGATGCTTTCTTGAATTATAAGACAAGTATTAAATGTCCTAATAAAAATTATGCTGATTTTCTTTTTTCAATATTAGATTATCAATTTCCTGTATTCTTTGCTGATGGTATTTATGATTTTTCCAAGGTTTATGATAAGGATAGTAAAACTATAAATTGGAGTTATTCTTCTAACTCTAAGACTGAACATGATAAGTTAATTAGTAATTTTGAAAAAGAAGCTAATAAGTTTTTGAATGGTGTTACTGAGAATTTATCTGATAGTAAGAAGGCTCAAATTATATATCATAATTTATCTAAAGCTATTTCTTATAATTATAATTCTTTAAATGATTTTAAAAATACTGAATCTTATTATGTTTATGTTAATCATAGTGGTATATGTCACTCTTTTGCTTATACTTACAATCAATTATTAACACAAGTTGGTATTGAAAGTACTATTGCTATTGGTCAAGCTAAAGGGGCTTCTATTGGGCATTCCTGGTCTATTATTAAGATTGATGGTGTTTATTATTTTGCTGATCCTACATATGAGATATATTATAAAAATGGTGCTTTTTATAAGTATTTTGGTATGGGAATAAAGGAAAGAGAAAGTACTAATGAATATTATGAAGATAATATAGTAATTGGTATGTATGATTCAAAGCCTATGAAAAACTATGGAAATTTTGATAAAAATTTACCTATATTAAAGTAGTTATAAGTATAGTAATATTTATAATAAAGAAAAACATAAATGCACTAGTATAAATATAGAATTATAGAATTTTCATCAGATTTAAAAGGTAATTATAAATCTGTAGAACATTTAATTGATATTGCTGATGATGTAATGTATAAAATTAAAATTAATAAAAAATCCAAAATCTAAAAATAGTAACTTTGATTTGAATACCATTTTTTTGATAAATGATTGGCACGAATATTATGTGACTATTCAGAATACTATAGGAATATTTGCATTTTTTCTTTTTATCTCATTATTTATTCGTATGGCAAGATATAAAAAAGAAGTTAATGATGAAATGGAAATTACAAATTTAAGAAAATGTGATTCAATTTGTTTTAAAATTACAACAGCATTAATTGTAGGTATTGGCTTTCTATCAGCAATCTTAAGATTTAAAATATCATCAGAGATAATTGGATATATGTTGATGGGGGGTCTTATTTTAAATTCAATTATTAGAGTTATATTATTTTGTATAATTGATAAAAAGGGATGCTAAAATGAAATTTACAACTAAAATAAAAGATTATCGTGAAAAAGTAGGAATGAAGCAATCTGAATTGGCTGAACTAGTAAATGTTAGAAGAGAAACAATAGTGTGCTTAGAAAATGGAAAATACAATCCTTCTTTTTTTTCGCAAATGACCCATGTCATCGCTCCATTAAGTAAAATCGTTGCACAAATGTAACGCTAATGATTAAATCAATCTAAAAAGATTGATTTTTTTTGGTGCTACTTCTATATACCGATGAACATACTTGTCCTATACCTGTACAAGAGGTGGTGTTTATGGGATTTATATTATTTTTATAATTCTATTGTCAAAAATTTTTTTTATATTAAAAAGGTCCTTTAATTGTTTGAGCTTTGTTATTGATATATCATAGGAAATGTGCTATACTAACTATTGATAAAATAATATGAAATTATGGAGGAAATATGGGTTTTTTTGATAAATTAAAACAAGGGTTAAGTAAAACTAAAAGTTCATTTGATGAAAAACTAAATAATGTATTTAGCAATTTTAGAAAAGTAGATGAGGAACTTTTAGATGAATTAGAAGAGGCATTGATAATGTCTGATGTTGGAGTAGAAACTTCTACCAAAATTATAACAAATTTGAGAAATAAAATAAAAAAAGAAAAGATAGAAGACGAGCAAGCTGTAAGGCAAGCTCTAAGAGATGAAATTAAAAATGTATTAGAAGAAGTGGACAATACTTTAAAGTTAGAAACAACTCCATCTGTGATATTAGTAGTAGGCGTAAATGGTGTTGGCAAAACTACTTCTATAGGGAAAATAGCTAACAGACTAAAGCAGGATGGCAAAAAGGTAGTTGTTGCAGCAGCAGATACCTTTAGAGCAGCAGCAGTAGAGCAACTTGAAATATGGGCCAATAGAGCAGGATGTGACATAGTAAAAAGAGAAGAGGGAACAGATCCAGCAGCAGTTGTTTACGATGCTGTAAAGATAGCAAAAGAGAAACAAGCAGATGTCTTAATATGTGATACAGCAGGAAGATTGCACAACAAGAAATATTTAATGGACGAGCTTGTAAAAATAAAAAAAGTAATAGACAAGGAATTACCAGAAGCTTCTAAGGAAGTTTTAATGGTTTTAGATGCTACAACAGGGCAAAATGCAATATTACAAGTAACAGCATTTAAAGAGACAGTAAATATAACAGGACTAGTACTTACAAAATTAGATGGAACAGCTAAAGGCGGAGTGGTTATAGGAATTGTTGCTGAAAACAAGGTGCCGGTAAAATTTATTGGAATTGGCGAGCAAATAGATGATATGGAAATATTTAACAGCAACGATTTTGTAAATGCATTAATATAGCCAAATAAGCAATAGAAGATAAGCTTAGAAAGGAATGAGATTAAAATGACAAAAATAACAACCAAAAAGGATAATAAAAGAATTATAATTGTACTAGCATTTATACTATTGGCAATTTTAATTGGCTATGTATTATTTAGAGGTAAATATCTGGAAGTACTAGAAATAGGGGAAGAATATGTAGAAATATTTTGGAAAAATATAAAATATACGGCTATAGCCTTTAGTGCAAACTTTATAATATTATTTCTATTAATATATTTTACAAATTTAAAAATAAAAAAAGGATTAAAAGCTTTTTTTGATGATGATAAAAAGCCAATGCCGAAGTTAATAAATAAATCCATTGCAGTTATAAGCTCAATAATAATAAGTACTTTTACAACAAATATAATGCTAAAAAAAATAATGCTATGTTTTAATAGTGCATCTTTTGAAATTGAGGACCCGATATTTGGATATGATATCAGTTACTTCATGTTTAAAAAACCATTTATAGAATTTATGCTTATATATATAATGCTTCTCATAGTAGGGTTAACAATATATACCATATTGTATTACATAATTTCATTTAATAAGTTTTTTGATGGAATAAATAGAGAAATATTGAAGAATAACCATTTTACAAAACAATTGGTTTTTCACACTATTGTAATAGTTATATTATTATCAATCCTAACATATGTAGGAATACAAGATATGGGAACAAATAAATTTTTAACATTAAAAGGAGAAACAGCATATTCAATATATGGATCTGGTTTTACAGATGTAACAATAAAACTTTGGGGATACAAAGTATTAACAGTAGTAATGGTAATTTCAATAATTTTGGCAGTTATATTCTTCAAAAAGGGAAAAGTTAAAAATGTAATAAAAAGTATAACAGCAGTTCCAGTATATTTAATAGGATTACTAATAGTATTAATAATAACCCAAACTTTTCTTGTAAAATCAAATGAGCTAGACAAAGAAAAATACTATATAAGTAAGAATATAGAATTTACCAAAAAGGCTTATGGCATAGAAATAGAAGAAAAAACAATAGCTAATAATGAAACATTAAGTGCAAAAATAAAAGAAGAAAATCAAGAAGTAATTAATAATATTACAATAACAAGTAAGGAAAATGTATTAAAGAACTTAAATATGTTACAAACAGCAAAAGGATATTATTCATATAGGAACAGTAATATTGCAAAAGTTAATTTAAATGGTAAATTATCATTAGCATATATAACACCTAGAGAAATATCAGAAAACATTGGTACATACAACGATAAAATGTATGAGTATACACATGGATATGGGATAATAGTTACAGCAGCTAATAAAATCAATGAAGAAGGGGAAATAATAAATCTTCAAAAAGATTTTGAAAGCAATGAAGTAATAAAGATAACAGAACCAAGAATTTACTACGGATTACAGACAAATGAACCAGTAGTAACGAACAATAAAAATGGAGAAGAATTTGATTATCCAAAGTTAAATTCTAATACGGCTGAAAATGCAAAAAAAACTTACGATGGAAATGCAGGACTTCAACTTAATTTTATTGATAGATTTATATTAGGAATAAAAGAGGGAAATATTGGATTAGCTCTTTCAACAAATACAACAAAAGAGAGCAAAATATTAACAAACAGAAATGTTATAAAAAGAGCTAAAACGTTAATGCCATACTTATTATATGACGAAGAACCATATTTGGTAGTAAATAAGGAAGGAAAATTGGTTTGGGTAATAGATGCATATACTACTTCTAGTGAATATCCATATTCTCAAATGTCTACAATTCAAACAGATTTATTAACAAAGCTAGATATAAATTATATAAGAAATTCTGTTAAGGTTTTAATAGATGCATATGATGGAACAACAAAGTTTTATATTACAGATAGAGCAGATCCTATAATAATGTCATATAGAAATATATATCCAAGTTTATTTGTAGACAAAGATGAACAAATTGAAGAAGATATAAAAAATCAATTTATATATCCAAAATTTTTGTATAAAATTCAAGCAAATATAATCACGAGATATCATAATATACAGCCTGATGTTTTATATAGAGGAGATGATATATGGCAAATAGCAACAAATGTTACAGGAAAGACAACTTCAAAGACGGGAACGGAAATAGAGCCATATTATACAATGGTAAAGACTATTGATTCGGAAAATGCACAGCTAGGTTTAGTAATTCCATATACACCATATAAAAAACAGAATATAATATCATATACAGTAGGAACATATGAAAATGGAACACCAAAATTAACGATATACAAATATGCTTCAGATAGTAATGCAATAGGAACAATGCAATTAAATTCATTAACAGAACAAGATGAAAACATATATAGAGAAATAGAAAAACTTAAGGTTACAGGGACAAAAATAACAAAAAATACTATAGTTGTTCCAATTGAAAATACATTATTATATGTGCAATCAATTTATCAGCAATATACCAATGAAGACAATTCTTTACCATTATTAAAAAAAGTAGTTGTTGCATCAGGAAATAAATTTGCTATAGGAAATAATATAGAAGAGGCAATAAATAATTTGTTATCTCAATCAGCTTTTGACATAGAAATAGAAAGTACAGAAACTATAGAAGAAACAATAAAAGCAATAATAAAGGCAAATGAAAATTTAGAAAAATCTAATAATAGTAATGATTGGGAAATGATTGGAAAAGATATGAAAAAATTACAAGAACTAATAAAAAAATTAGATTTATTAGTAAAAAATAATAAAGAATAAATTTAATTAGTAAAATTGAATAAAAAAGCAAAAAAAATCCACTCTAATAATGGGTGGATTTTATGTTTGAAAAGAAAAAAGAGGAAAAGGAATTAATAAAAAGATTAGATAAAATAAATTATACATTATCTCAAAATAATATATTAGAATTAATAGAACTTTTAGGTAACAGGAAAAAGTTTTTCTTTAGAAATTTTTGGTCTGGAATTATCAAAGGCATTGGTACAGGAATAGGTTTTACTATATTAACAGCTATATTATTAGTAGTCTTACAAAAAATAGTTGCTCTAAATCTTCCTGTAATAAGTGAATACATCTTGGATATTATAGAAATAGTAAAAATAAAAATGTTATAAAAAATCGTAAATACTATTTATTTTTTTTTAGAATTTATATATAATAGAAAAAAACAAAGAGGAGAGATATAGATGAATTTACCCAATAAGTTAACAGTATTTAGAGTTATTTTGGTATTTGTAATATTAATAATTTCACTTATAAATATGCAAGGAACAATATTAGGAATACCTATTAATATGTTCATAATAGATATAATTTTTATCATAGCATCTATTACAGATAAATTAGATGGTTACATAGCACGATCAACAAACCAAATAACAACATTTGGAAAATTTTTAGACCCAATAGCAGACAAAATATTGGTAATTGTTTCAATGATAATATTAGTTGAACATTCTAAAATACCTTCTTGGATACCAGCAATAATAATAATGAGAGAATTTATAGTGTCTGGATATAGATTGATTGCGGTAGAAAAAAAGGGGGAAGTTGTTGCAGCAAGTATATGGGGAAAATTAAAAACGGTTACACAAATGATTGCAATTATATTGGCATTTATTGATACTAATCCATTTGGAGCAATATTTACGAATTCTTTAACAGGATACAATTTCGCAATAAATTTAATAGTAACATTAATGATGATTATATGTGTTATAGCTACAATCTTTTCAGGTTGGGACTATATTAAAAATGGAAAGGATTTATTGAAATGACATTACAAGAAGCAAAAGAAAGGATTAATGAATTAAAGCCTAAAATTGAATATTATACTATAAAATATTACGAAGATGAACAGGTTATAAGCGATTTTGATTTTGATACATTAATGAAAGAATTAAAACAAATTGAAGAGGAATATCCACAGCTTATAACTACTGATTCTCCAACACAAAAAGTTGGGACAAGTCCTATAAAAAAAGGGTTTAAAAAAGTAACACATAAAGTTCCACTTCAAAGTTTACAAGATGTTTTTTCTTTTGAAGAAGTCAGAGAATTTGATACAAGAATGCAAAAGTTGGCAGAAGAATATAATTTACCATTGGAATATGTTGTAGAAACAAAAATTGATGGATTATCTACCGCACTAGAATATAAAAATGGAATTTTTGTACAAGGGGCAACAAGAGGAAATGGTCTTGTAGGCGAGGATGTTACAGATAATTTGAAAACAGTAAGAAGTATACCACATAAATTAAAAGAACCTATAAATATAATTGTGCGTGGAGAAATTTTTATAGGAAAAAAGGAGTTTGATGAGTTAAATGAAGCAAGAATGGCAGACGAGGAAGAAAGATTTGCAAATGCAAGAAATGCGGCTGCTGGTTCACTTAGACAGTTGGATAGCAAAATAACTGCACAAAGACCTTTAGACATATATATTTTTAATATTCAAGAGACGGAAGATAAAACTATAACTACACATTATCAAGGACTAGAATATCTTGAAAAAATAGGATTTAATGTAAATCCAGTAAAAATATTATGCAAAAATATAAATGAAGTAATTAAGGCTATAGAAAAAATAGGTAAGGACAGAGAAAGTTTGACCTTTGGAATAGATGGAGCAGTTGTTAAGGTAAATAATTTAGAGTTAAGGGAAAAAATAGGAACAACATATAAAACACCAAAGTGGGCAGTAGCGTATAAATATCCGCCAGAAAAAAAAGAAACAAGAGTTAAAGATATAATATGCCAGGTTGGCAGAACAGGTGCAATAACGCCAATGGCAATTTTAGACACAGTAAATGTAGCTGGCTCAAATATTTCTAAAACTACATTACACAACGAGGACTTTATAAAAGAGAAAGATATAAGAATAGGAGATACTGTAATAATTCAAAAAGCAGGGGATGTTATACCAGAAATTGTAGAAGTGGTAAAAAGTAGAAGAACAGGAGAAGAAAAACAATTTGAAATGCCTAAGACTTGCCCTGTATGTGGTGCAAATGCTGTAAGAGAAGAAGGAGAAGCAGTTATACGTTGTATAGGTGTTGAATGCCCTGCAAAATTGTACAGAGGAATATTACATTTTGTATCAAAAGATGCAATGGATATAAAAGGTTTAGGAGATGCGATAATAGATGAATTAATAAGTAGAAAGTTAATAGAAAATATTGCTGATTTATATAAACTAACGTTAGAAGATTTGAAATCATTAAAAAAAGATGGAAAGAAATTTGCACAAAATTTGATAGATTCAATAGAAGAAAGCAAAACAAGAGATTTATATAGAGTAATAACTTCTTTAGGTATTAGACATGTAGGAGTAAAGCTTGCGAAAAGCTTGGCTAAAGAATATACAACAATGGATAATTTAATAGATGCTGAACTAGAAGAACTAAAACAGAAACAAGATGTCGGGTTAATAACAGCAGAGAGTATATATAATTTCTTTAAACAAGAACAAAGTATAGACTTAATAAATAGACTAAAACAAGCAGGAGTAAATATGCAGCTGAAACAGGAACATGGCACAGATAATAGGTTCGATGGAAAAATTTTTGTTTTAACAGGTGCTTTAGAAAAATTTTCTAGAGAAGAGGCAAGCGAAGTAATAGAAAAGTTTGGTGGAAAAACTTCAAGCAGTGTCTCTAAAAAAACAGATTATGTTTTAGCAGGGGAAGATGCAGGAAGTAAGTTAAAAAAAGCAAAAGAGCTTGGAATAACAATTCTAACAGAAGAAGAATTTAATAAAATGATTAAATAAAAAGGAAATGAGAAGAGATATGGAAGGTAAATATACATTTAAAGAATTTTACGAAAACCTAGAAAATGGATATCAAATTTACTATACTTATGTACGTAACAGATACCTAATATTTAAAACAGCTGAAAACTGCTACACACAAAAACTATTGAGCAAAGCAGAAAAAAATCCGCAACCTGCCCATGCAATGCTTACATTTAAAAGAGTAAAAGAAATGTTCCCACATATGGAAGAAATAGAGTATAAAGTAATGAACACTTGACATAAATAAGAAAATGATGTATAATAAGAATCCAACAAAAAGTCCCTTAACGGGCAAAGGATTAACTTGTATTTCGCGCAGTTAATCCTTAGAAAGGAGGCAATATGCCTCAAAGCGAAAAAGTTAAAATATTTGACCAGCTTTGGCGACTGGTCAAACTTGGAGAGTTTGTTGCTCTCCAGGAGGAAAACTTTTTGACTCTCTCCGTATCCGGGGAGAGCAGAGAGGAATCGTTGCACAGAGCAGATCTGCTCTGTGCAGTGATTAGGGCAATGCGATCACCAGCAACAGTACGGCAATTGCTGGTGATCGCAGTCAACGATCGCCTTGTGAAGGTCAGGGCGATCGTTGACTTGGGGTAACATAAAGCTGTTACCCCAAGAAAAAAGAAGGAGGTGAGGAATGAATTTTCCTCATCTCCGATATTATATTTTAGTAGGTATTACATTAACAGTTTTATAATTAGTATAAATAACCATGCCAGGCTTTGCTTTAGGCATTTTTTTTACGTTTTTCTTCAAAGTATAATCAACAGGTACATTAGATGAATATTTAGACTTACTGTAATATGCAGCTATGGCAGCACACTTATTTATAACTTCTTGTGGAGGCATTTTTCCATCAGTCTTTAATATTAAATGACTTCCATGACTATCTTTAACATGAAACCAGTAGTCATTTGAGTTAGCTAATTTATGAGTAATATATTCATTTTGTAAATTGTTTTTTCCAACAAAAATGGTAAATTCATCTATTGCATATTTTATTACTTCAAAATTCTTTTTTTTGTTAGAAGTATTTTTTACTTTAGAAGGTTTTACAAGTATACCAGAAATTTCATCATACACATCATTTAATTCTTCAATTGAGAGTGCATTATTTACAGAATAAATAACGCTTTCTATGTACTCAATTTCTTGCTCAATTTCAAATTTTTGCTTAGTTACAATTTCGTAAGTCGATTTTAACTTGTTATATTTTTTAAAAAACCTTTTAGCATTTTCACTTGGCGAAATTGAACTATCCAAAGGAATTGTTATTATTTTGTTCCCTTCATAATAATTTTCTAAGTCAACACTATTAATATTATAATTGTTTATACGATATAAATTGCTTATAATTAATTCGCCGTATAATTTATAAGTATTCATCTCATTGCATTCTTTTAGCTTTAAATTAATATTTTGCAATTTTATTTGTAGCTTTTTTATATTGTTAAGTAATAGTTTTAATATATTATTCTTAAAATTTTTAAAGTTTTCCGCATCTTCTTTTCTGGTGTAAAAGTCGTCCAAAAAGAAATTAATAGACAAATTGCCTTCTTTACTTCCATTCTCTAGATAGAAATCTTTATCATACAATGCACATATAATATTATTTGAATTTAGATTATTTATTAAATTACAAATATAATTGTATATAATAAATAAATTTTGGCTATTTATTTCACAAGGAATATTTAATAGAGTGCAACAATGTTCAATAAAATTTCTACTAATTCCAGTAAACATAGCAGAAAAGCAAGTCGGTAAATCGTTATTTTTATCATTAAATAATTCCTCAAAGTCATCAAAATTATTATAAGACAATAAATCTAGCTTATTAGAAGTAGGAAATAGATATTTAAATTTAGGCAATATATCTCTATTTGAACCATTAGAAGTAGATAAATGTCTTAAACTATTTATTATAATATCACAATCATCAAGCAAAATGACGTTGCTATGTTTTCCCATAAGTTCAACTATTAGTTTTTTGGTTGTAAAATTATCAGACATATCTAAATCTTCAAATTCAATAACAACAACTCTTTCTAAGCCTAAAGAATAAATTCGAGAAATCCTAGTGTTTAACAAATACTTTCTTAAAACCATACAGAAGTTAGAGGCAACAAGAGGATTAGGCTTTGTATTTGTTGTTAAGTTAATTCTATAATTAGCAGAGGAAATATTTATATTAAGTGCATATTTTATACCACTTACATAAACACCAATTAAAACCTCATCAGAAGATGGGCAAAAAATTTTATCTATCTTTCCACCAACTAAAGAATTATTTAATTCATATACAACACTTTTGGTAACTAAACCATCAAAGGCCATTTTAAATCACTCCATATACTTTAAAAACTTTTGAGAAAATTATAACAAATTACAGAGGATTTGTAAACTTTCTATTGACATTAAAGAAGTTTGTGCCTTATAATACTCTCATAGAGGAAAACTTCAGGAGGGTGCAGAAAAATATGAATAAAAAAAGTGTGTTTTTTTCTTCGAATTTAAATTATGACACTATAGATGACGAAAAAATAGTGGATTTTGTTAAATCTGGGGATAAATGTGCGTTAGAGTATCTTATTAACAAATACAGAAACTTAGTAAATCTAAAGGTTAATAGATATTTTATAATAGGTGCAGAAAGAGAAGACATTGTACAGGAAGGCTTAATAGGTTTATTTAAAGCTATTAAAAATTTTAATACAGCCAAACAAAACTCTTTTAAAACATTTGCTAGTTTATGTATAGAAAGACAATTGATAACTGCCATAAAAACTTCAAATAGGCAAAAACACATGCCACTTAATTCATATTTATCACTAAATCAGGTGGCTTATGAGGGAGAAGACAATGACACAGAGTTAATAGATACATTTGATTCAAAAACAATAGAAGACCCACTTGAGACTATAACAAAAAGAGAATATTATGCAAGAGTAGAAAGCACTATAGACAAAATGCTTAGTGATTTTGAAAAGCGAGTGTTAAATAGATATATAAAAGGCGAAAGCTATGTACAAATTGCAGAAAGACTAAATGCACCGGTAAAATCAGTAGATAATGCAATACAAAGAATAAGAAAAAAAGCGACAAAAGAAATAACAGAATAGAATGTGCATATATCATATATGCACAAAATATGCTTCTATAGCTCAGTAGGTAGAGCACAGCCATGGTAAGGCTGGGGTCGCCGGTTCGATTCCGGCTGGAAGCTCCATTTTATGCATTAAGAAAGGAACGTGAATAAATATGAAAATGGGAATAGTTGGACTTCCCAATGTTGGTAAAAGTACATTGTTTAATGCTATTACAAATGCAGGAGCAGAATGTGCAAATTACCCTTTTTGCACTATAGAGCCTAATATTGGAGTTGTACCAGTACCAGATAAAAGATTAGATGTTTTAGCAGAAATGTATAAAACACAAAAAATAACACATGCAATAGTAGAATTTGTTGACATTGCTGGCTTAGTAAAAGGAGCAAGCAAAGGAGAGGGTCTTGGAAATAAGTTTTTATCACATATAAGAGAAGTAGATGCAATTTGCGAAGTAGTAAGATGCTTTGAAGATAGTAATATAACACATGTTGATGGAACTATTAATCCAATAAGAGATATTGAAACAATAAATTTAGAGCTTGTTTTTGCTGATATTGAAACAATTGATAAGAAAATTGAAAGCGTAAAGAAAAAAATAAAAGCAGACAAAAAATTTCAAGAAGAACTAGATTTATTAGAAAAAATAAAAGATACACTGGAGCAGGGAAAACCGGCTAGGTCCTTGGATTTTACAGATGAAGAAATAGGCTTACTAAAGGAAACATTTCTACTTACAATGAAGCCAATACTGTATATTGCAAATATTTCTGAACATCAAATTGAAAATATTGAAGATGACAAATATGTAAAACAAGTTATTGAGTATGCAGAACAGGAAAATGCAGAAGTTGTTCCACTTTGCGTTAAAATAGAAGAAGAGCTTGCAAGCCTAGAGGGACAGGACAAACAAGAAATGATGGAAGCATTGGGAATTAAAGAATCTGGACTAGATAGAGTTATACAAAAAAGTTATAATCTATTAGGACTAATGTCTTTTTTAACAGCAGGTGAGCCAGAGGTAAGAGCATGGACTATAAAGAAAGGTACCAAAGCCCCACAAGCAGCCGGAAAAATACATACAGACATAGAAAGAGGATTTATAAGAGCAGAAGTAGTCTCATATGATGACCTTATAAAAGAGGGTTCAATGAGTAATGCAAAAGAAAAAGGTCTAGTGCGTTCAGAGGGCAAGGAGTATATAATGCAAGAAGGAGATATTGTTTTATTTAGATTTAATGTGTAAATAATTGCACGAAATACAATATTAAATTATTTTAATGACATACAGCACACTAAGCAACATAAATCACCTCATTTCATATTATGTAATATGGAATGAGGTGATTTAGATTGAATTGGTTTGAGAGCTTAACACCAGTTATGCAAGCAATATTAGCTACGACTTTTACGTGGGCTGTAACGGCTTTAGGAGCTCTTATTGTATGTTTTTTTAAAGAAATGAATGGCAAGATTTTAGATACCATTTTAGGTTTTAGTGCAGGAGTGATGATTGCAGCATCTTTTTGGTCTTTAATTGCACCAGCCATAGATTTATCGGCAGAACTTGGCTACATAGCTTGGTTGCTACCAGCACTTGGCTTTGTGCTAGGAGGAATGTTTGTATTAATATCAGATGGTTTCTTAGACAGGATGCTAAAAGCAAAAAACAACTTAAAAAGTTCAACATCTTTAAAAAGAAGTATACTTTTAATATCTGCTATAACTATTCACAACATACCAGAAGGAATGGCAGTTGGAGTAGCCTTTGGAGGAATTGCAAATAATGTTCCACGGAATGACAATAATTGGAGCTATTATGTTGGCAATTGGAATAGGCATTCAAAATTTTCCGGAAGGGGCAGCAGTTGCATTACCATTAAGAAGAGAAGGTTATTCAAGATTTAAGAGTTTCATGATAGGGCAAGCGTCAGCATTAGTGGAACCAATATCTGCTGTAATTGGCGCAATACTTGTAATATATATAAGGAGTATAATGCCATTTTTACTTGCATTTGCAGCAGGAGCAATGATTATAGTGGCAGCAAGAGAATTGTTACCAGAATCTGTTAAGGAACACAAAAATCTGTCAACACTTGGACTTATATTAGGTTTTGTTATAATGATGATTTTAGATGTAGCATTAGGATAAAAAAAATTGTAAAAAAGGCTTGACTATGTGCGACAAAAATAGTACAATTAATTATGTAAGAAGTTATTTAAAGGTAATTTAAAAATATATGTCGAAAGAAGAGGTAAAAGATATGTCAAATGTATTAAAAAAGACTTTATTAGTTTTAGGTGTAATAATATTAATAAGTGCAGTAGCATTACCATTAATTAGCAAGGTAAAAGCAACAAACGAAGACTTAGACTTGAATTCACTAATTGATGATGGTGACGACAACAATACAGCAAACAATAATACTGAAAATTCTTCTAATAATACAACCGATGGAAATACGGAAAATACAAATGTAACATTAAATGATAAAGACAACAAAAATACAAGTGAAAATACAATACCAAAAACAGGTGTTACAGAAGATATTACAGTAATAGGTTTTATTGTTGTATGTGTTGGTTCTGCTGTATATGCATATAGAAAAGTAAGAAGTTATAATGTATAAAATTAAAGATAATAAAAGATAAAAAGATGATTTTTGTATAATGCAGAAATCATCTTTTTTATGTTGCAGGTGAATCTTGATTGAACGTCATGTGAAATTAAAAAATAATATTTTTTTCAAAAAAGGATGCAAAAATATATTAATGTATGATACAATGTAACAAGTAAATTTTAAATAAAGGAGAGTGCAAATATGTCCGAAATAAAATACAAAAGAGTATTGTTAAAACTAAGTGGAGAAATGCTTGGAGGACAAGAAAAAAGGGGAATTGACATATCTGTTTTGGATGAGATAAGTAATCAGATAAAAAGAATGTTAGAAGCAAAAGCAGAAGTGGCAATTGTAATAGGTGCAGGAAACTTTTGGAGAGGTAAAAAAGAAGATGAAATAGAAAGAACAACATCAGATTATATAGGAATGTTGGGAACAACAATGAATGGATTAGCTTTACAAAGTCGATTGCAAAAAAATGGTATTGACGCAATATTACAAACTGCAATAAAAATGGAACCAGTAGCTGAGCAATTTTCTAGAAGAAGAGCTGTAGAATATTTAGAGCAAGGGAAGGTTGTTATTTTTGGAAGTGGAACAGGTAATCCTTATTTTACAACAGATACTGCAGCAGCTTTAAGAGCAGCAGAAATAAATGCTGATGCAATATTAGTTGGAAAAACAATAGATGGTGTATATTCAGATGATCCTAAAATTAACTCGGCAGCTATAAAATATGATAATATAACATATCAAGATATTTTAAATAAAGATTTAAAAGTAATGGATTTAACAGCAATATCTCTTTGCAAGGAAAACAATATACCATTAGTAGTATTTGCATTGCAAGAACCAGAAAACATTATTAAAGCCATTAAAGGCGAAAAAATAGGAACATTAGTAAATTAAGAAAGGAAAATGAATTTATGGAATTTAATGAATTTGAAGAAAGAATGGAAAAAACAATAAGTGTATTTGAGGAGAATTTATCAGAAATTAGAGCAGGAAGAGCAAATCCAGCAATCTTGAATAAGATAACAGTAAACTATTATGGAACAGCAACACCAATAAACCAAGTGGCAGGAATTTCTGTGCCAGAGGCAAGATTAATTGTTATACAACCATGGGATGTTAGCTTATTAAAAGAAATAGAAAAGGAAATTTTGAAAGCAGATATAGGAATTAACCCAAATAATGATGGAAAAGTGATAAGACTAGCATTTCCAGAATTAAATGAAGAAAGAAGAAAAGAAATTGTAAAAGATATAAGAAAATTAGCTGAGGAAGCTAAAATATCTATTAGAGCAATAAGAAGAGATGGCATAGATTCTGCAAAAACAAAACAAAAAAATTCTGAAATAACAGAAGATGACTTAAAAAATGCAGAGACACAAATGCAAAAATTAACTGATAAAAAAATAGAAGAAATAGAAAAAATATTAGAAAATAAAGAAAAAGAAGTAATGAGCATATAAAACAATTGGGAGGCAATTAATAATATGGAAAAAAATTTACCTAAACATATTGCACTTATAATGGACGGAAATAGAAGGTGGGCAAAAGAAAGAAACTTAGATATTAAGCAAGGACATTATGCAGGTGCAGAAAATTTAGAGAAGATTGCATTATATGCAAATAAAATTGGAATTAAATATATGACAGTATATGCTTTTTCTACAGAAAATTGGAAAAGGTCAGAGGCGGAAGTAAAAGGTTTAATGCTATTGCTAAAAGCATATGTAGAAAAAATGCTTGCAAAAACCAATTCGAATAATATAAAAATAAACATATTGGGAGATATTTCTAAATTGGATATATCACTTCAAAAAAGCATAAATAGAATATTAGACAAAACAAAAGAGAATACAGGGCTAACATTAAATATTGCTTTTAACTATGGTGGTAGAGATGAGATAGTTAAGGCTACACAAAAAATATCAGAAGAAGTAAAAAAAGGCAATATAAATGTAGAAGATATAGATGAGAAAATGGTTGGAGATTACTTATATACTAAGGGGCAACCAGATCCAGATATAATGATACGAACAAGTGGAGAATTAAGATTAAGTAATTTCTTACTTTGGCAACTAGCATATACAGAATTTGTATTTTTAAATAAGTACTGGCCAGATTTTAATGAAAAAGACTTGGACAATGCTGTAGAAGATTTTCAAAAAAGACATAGGAATTTTGGAGCAAACTAAAAAAGAAAGGTAAAATAATTATGAATTATAAAAGAGTTTTATCAGGAGTAATACTTTTTCCAATAATGGCAATTATTTTTATTTTTGGAAATACATATTTTGTAGATACTTTAATAAGTATTATAGCAATTATGGGATTATATGAATATTATAATGCATTTAAAACAAAAAATAAGCCTGTTGCAGTTATTGGATATATAGCAGCAGCAATGTTAGCAATTATTCATGTAATTCCTATTGACATAGCGTTAAAAGTAATTGCAGCAATAATACCAATATCTATATTAATATTATTTTTAAAAGTAATATTTAGTAATATGAAAACAAATATTAGTGATATATCAATTACTTTTTTTGGAATCTGCTATATAGTAATTTTTATAATGTTTATTCCGTTGATAAGAGAAAACCTAGCAAATGGTAAAATATTAATATGGTACGTTTTTCTTACTGCTTGGGGAACAGATATATTTGCATATGTAGTTGGAAAAAGAATAGGAAAACATAAATTTACCGAGGTAAGTCCCAATAAAACCATTGAAGGATGTATTGGTGGAGTGATAGGAGCAGTCCTTTTATCTATGGTATATACTATTGTATGTAATAAAATATGGAATTTACAAATAAATTATATTTTTATAACCGTAATAAGTGTTATACTTAGCATAATAGGTCAATTAGGAGATTTGGCGGAATCAAGTATAAAAAGATATACAGAAATAAAAGATACAAGTAACTTAATACCAGGACATGGAGGAATGTTGGATAGAATAGATAGTGTATTATTTATAGCACCTATTGCATACTTTTTATTATCATTTATTTAATTTTGGAGGTACGCTTTGATTAGTTTTTTAATAAATGCAATTAAAATAGTCTTTATCCTTGGCTTTCTTGTTTTTATTCATGAAGGTGGACATTTTATAATAGCAAAACTATGTAAGGTAAAAGTGAATGAGTTTGCAATAGGCTTTGGACCAACAATATGGAGTAAGCAAGGTAAAGAAACAAAATATGCTTTAAGACTTATACCACTTGGTGGTTTTGTAAGTATGGAGGGAGAAGAAGAACGTTCTGAAGAAGAAGGTTCTTTTAGTAATGCCTCTATACCAAGACGTATAGCAATTGTTATGGCAGGAGGAACAGTAAATATAATTTTTGCACTAATTGTATATTTTAGTTTGATGTCTTTTACAGGTAATAATATATCTAATATTGTAGATACAACTATACCAGGTTATAGTGCAGAAATTTATGGAATAAAAAGTGGGGATAAGATTTTAAAAATAAATAATCATAAAATAAGAACAAAAAATGATTTAGATGAAGAAATTAGAAATTGCAATGGAAATGATCTAATAGTTGAGGTAGAAAGAAACGAAAATAAAATTGAATATAAAATTGTACCAACAGAAGAAAAATACAATTACACAGGTATTGCATTAAAATATATTGAAAACAGCCCTTCAACGGAAATACTAGCGGTACAAAAAGATAGTCCAGCGGAAAAAGGAGGACTAACAAGCGGAGATGTAGTTTTAAAAATAAATTCTATAGATGTAGAAAACGATGCAGAAAAGTTAGTAGAAAATATAAGCAAATCAGAAACAAACATAATACAATTTACTGTGCAAAGAAATAATGAAATTAAGGATTTTAATATAGAGGCAGAAGAAAAATTTAACTATTATTTAGGAATCAATTTAAAAATGGCAGAAAATAACTTTACTAACAATATTTATTATGCGTTTTGGAATACAGGTGATTTCTTATTTTCTATAATAGATAATTTAAAAATGCTATTTACAGGTAATGTAGCAGTAAATCAACTAATGGGTCCTGTTGGAATAGGAGAAGTAGTTGTTGAAACAAAGGGTATAAGCGAATTTGTAAACATATTGGCTTTAATATCTATTTCTTTAGGAGTAACTAATTTATTGCCATTCCCACCGCTAGACGGTGGAAAGGTAGTGATTTTATTAATAGAAGGAATTAGAAAAAAACCATTAAAAGAAAATGTTGAACTAAAAATACAAATGATAGGCTTTTGCATTTTGATAGGCCTAAGTATTGTAGTAACATATAATGACATTTTAAGAATTTTTTAGACGAATTGATTTTTTAAAGACTATTAGAACAAGGTGAAAATAATGGAAAAAACGATTAAAGAAGTATTTAAGGACTATAATTCAAATAGTTTTGAGTTAAACGAAGCAAAAATAAAAACAGTTAATGTATTTAAAAAAACTGGAAGGATAGAGCTGATATTAATAGCAGAAAAACAAATAAAAATTTTGGATCTAATAGCATTTGAAAGATATATAGAAAAAAGGTTTGGATTCAAAGAAACCATAATAAAAATAGAATATATTAAACTTCCACCTTTTACAATAATAGAAGAATGGAAAAATATAATTGAATACATTGCATATAAGTATCCATTAGCAAAAGCATTGCTAAAAGGCAGTATAGTAAATATAGATGGTAATAATGTAAATATCAATTTAGCTCTAAAAGGAAAAGACATATTAGAAACTAGACGATTTGATCAAATAATTGCAGAAACTATGATGAATTTATACAATCAAAAATGTAATGTGAAATTTGTAGAAAAGCCACTTGAAGATATAATGTTACATCTACAAGAACAAAACAAAAAATTAGAGGAAGAATATATCTTAACAATTAAAAATCAAGAAAAGGAAAGCAAGAAAGAAAAAATAGAGGAGAAAAAAGAAGAAATAAAAGAATCTCCTAAACAAGTTATAGAAGAGAAACAAGAAGAGAATAGCCCATTAATATATGGAAGAAGTGTAAAACTAAAGGAAACTTTAGTAAAAGTTGCAGATTTATCTGTTGATAGTGGACGTGTATTGTTAGATGGTGAAATACTAAATATAGATTCCAGAGAGCTTAAATCTGGCAAACTTTTAGCAATGTTTGATTTGTATGATGGAACAAGCACAATTACGTGCAAGGCTTTTTTGGAAAAAGAGAAAGCAAAGGAAATATTGGGAAAACTAAGTGGAGTCAGAGGTGTGAAAGTAGAAGGTACAGCACAATTTGACCCATTTGCAAAAGAACTTGGTGTTATTGCAAACACTATAATAGAAGGTAATGGAATTAAGCGCGAAAAAAGGGAAGACAATGCTCCTATAAAAAGAGTAGAATTACATATGCATACACAAATGAGCCAAATGGATGGAATGACTTCGGCAAAGGATTTGATAAAAAGAGCTGTAAAATGGGGAATGAAATCTATAGCGATAACAGATCATGGTGTTGTACAAGCCTTTCCAGAGGCACATAAATATTTGGAAAAAGACCATCCAGATATTAAAATTTTATATGGAGTTGAAGCATATTTAGCACCAGATAAAGTATCTCCAATATCTTTTTCTAAAAATCAAAGTTTAGATAATACCACGTATTGTGTGTTAGACTTAGAAACTACTGGAATTTCTTTCAGAACAGAAAAAATAACAGAAGTCGGAATAATGAAAATAAGAAATGGAGAATTGCTTGATAGCTTTTCTTGTTTTGTTAATCCAGAAAAGCCAATACCCCAAAAAGTCGTTGAGGTAACTAACATTACAGATGATATGGTAAAAGATGCAGATACAATAGATAAAGTTTTACCTAAAGTGATTGAATTTATAGGAGATAGTGTTTTAGTAGCTCATAATGCAGACTTTGATATTGGATTTCTAAAATACAATGCAACAGCATTAGGATTAAAATTAAATAATACATACATAGACACTTTGAAGTTAGCAAAAGAATTATTTCCTCAGTATAAGAAATATAAGCTAGGTATTATTGCAGAAAATCTTGGTATAAAAGTTGATGTAGCACATAGAGCCTTAGACGATGTGGATACTACAGTAAAAGTTTTCAATATAATGTTAGATATGTTAAAAGAACAAGGAGTAAAAACATTAGATGACATTGACAAAAAAGAATCGGGAAAAGCAGATTATAAATCATTACAGACATATCATGCTATAATTATTGCGAAAGACTATGTAGGACTTAGGAACTTATATAAATTAGTTTCGTATTCACATTTAGATTACTTCTACAAAAAACCAAGAATATTAAAGTCTTTGTTTAAGAAATATTCTGAAGGATTAATATTAGGAAGTGCCTGTGAACAGGGAGAAATATACAGGGCAATTGTTGCAGGCAAGACAGATGAAGAAGTAGAAGAAATTGCAAATGATTATGATTATTTAGAAATTCAACCAAATGGCAATAATATGTTTATGGTTAGAAATGGAACTGTGGCAAACGTAGAAGCTCTACAAGAAATTAATAAAAAGATTGTAGAAATAGGAGAAAAACTACAAAAACCTGTTGTAGCAACATGTGATGTTCACTTTATGGATCCGCAAGATGAAATATACAGAAGAATATTAATGGCAGGACAAGGGTATGATGATGCAGATGAACAAGCTCCTTTATATTTAAGAACAACAGAGGAAATGCTTAAGGAATTTGAATATCTTGGCGAAGAAAAAGCATACGAAGTAGTAGTAACAAATACAAATAAAATTGCAGATATGTGTGAAAATATAAGCCCAATATCTCCAGAAAAATGTCCACCACATATTGAAGGTTGTGAGCAAACTATTAAAGATATAGCTTATAAAAAGGCACATGAACTATATGGAAATCCATTACCAGATATTGTAGAAGAAAGATTAAGTAAGGAATTGGATTCTATCATAAAAAATGGTTTTTCTGTTATGTATATTATTGCCCAAAAGTTAGTTTGGAAGTCAAATGAAGATGGATATATAGTAGGTTCAAGAGGTTCTGTTGGTTCATCATTTGCGGCATATGCAACAGGAATAACAGAGGTAAATTCTTTACCACCACATTATAGATGCCCAAAATGTAAACATTCTGATTTTACAGATTATGGATATGCATGTGGATATGATTTGCCAGATAAAGATTGTCCGGAATGTGGCGCTAAAATGGTAAAAGATGGAATAGACATACCATTTGAAACCTTCTTGGGATTTAATGGGGATAAGGAACCAGATATAGACTTAAATTTTTCAGGTGAATATCAAGCTAAGGCACATAGATATACAGAAGTAATATTTGGCAAAGGAACAACATTTAAAGCGGGAACAGTAGGTACAGTAGCAGATAAAACTGCATATGGATATGTAAAAAAATATTATGAAGAAAGAGGAATACCTGTTAATAATGCAGAAGTATTAAGGATAGCACAGGGATGTACAGGAATAAAAAGAACAACTGGACAACATCCAGGAGGAATCATAGTTGTTCCAAAAGGAAGAGAAATATATGAATTTACACCTGTTCAACATCCAGCTGATGATCCGAATTCGGATATAATAACAACACATTTTGACTATCACTCAATAGATCAAAACCTTTTAAAACTGGATATATTAGGTCATGATGATCCAACAATGATAAGAATGTTGTATGATTTAACAGGAATTGATCCAACTAAGGTTCCACTTGACGATAAGGAAACAATGAGCATATTCAGTTCTACAAAGGCATTAGGAGTAACACCAGAGCAAATACATAGTGAAGTAGGTAGTTATGGTGTACCAGAATTTGGAACTAAGTTTGTAAGAGGAATGCTTGTAGATACTAAGCCTACAACATTTGACGAGTTGATACGTATATCTGGATTGTCTCATGGTACAGATGTATGGCTTGGAAATGCACAAAGCCTTATAGAAGAAGGAACCGTAACACTGAATGAAGCTATATGTTGTCGTGATGATATAATGATATATCTAATAAAAAAAGGAGTACCTCCAAATCATGCATTTAAAATAATGGAAACAGTGCGTAAAGGAAAGGCATTAAAAGACCCAGCTAAATGGGCAGAATATGTTGCAATGATGAAAGAAAACAAAGTACCAGAATGGTATATAAAATCATGTGAGAAAATTAAATATATGTTTCCTAAAGCACACGCAGCAGCTTATGTAACAAATGCCTTTAGGATAGCATGGTTTAAAGTGCATGAGCCAAAAGCTTATTACACAGCATTTTTCACAATAAGAGCAGACGAATTTGATAGTGATGTTATGTGTTATGGCAAAGAAAAAGTAAAGAATAAAATGAAAGAAATAGATTTACAGGGGAATGCGGCAACTACGAAAGATAAAAATATGTATGCAATACTAGAATTGGTACTTGAAATGTATGAAAGAGGAATAAACTTTTTACCAATTGACTTATACAAATCACATTCTACAAAATTTCAAATAGAGGATGAGGGAATTAGGCCTCCATTAAATAGTGTACCTGGATTGGGAACTGTAGCAGCTCAAGGTATAGAAACAGCTAAAAAAGATGGCAAGTTTATGTCTATAGATGATATGAAAATACGTTCTAAAATAGGTAATTCTGTTGTGGAATTATTAACTAAAATGGGATGCTTAAAGGGAATGAGTCAAAGTAACCAAATGAGTTTGTTTGGATAAAATAAGGAGAAGAAGATGCTAAATATAGAAGAAATATTTACAGTTAAGAATATAGTAATATATTTAATAAGCATTAATATAGTTACTTTTTTAGCAATGTTTATAGATAAAAAAAGGGCAGAAAAAGGAGAATGGAGAATAAAAGAATCAACCTTATTGGGATTGGCAATGTTGGGAGGCTCAATAGGTGGAATTACGGGAATGTATGTTTTTAGACACAAAACAAAAAAACTAAGATTCTCAGTGGGATTTCCTGTAATATTAATAACAGAAATTGTACTGGCAATTTATTTTGTGATTAATATGTAAACTCAACTTAATTCTACGGTTTTCATAAACAAACGACAAAAATCGACTGTGAATAAATAATGAAAATAAAGTGCCTATTTGTAGTTATTCACAGACTTATCCACATTATCCACAATATTACAAAAGTCATATTTTGTAAACTAATTTGTAATAATAGTGTAACATAAGACAAAAAATGTAATAAAATGGAAATAAGAACGTAAAATTATTGTTGACTTTTGACTGATAAATTGGTAGAATTTATTAAGTTATATAAAGAGAGGAAGTATGCAAGATGGCTGATTTAACAATGGATAAGATAGTTAGTTTATGTAAAAATAGAGGATTCATTTTTCAAGGGTCAGAAATATATGGTGGATTAGCAAACACATGGGATTATGGACCTCTGGGAGCTAGATTAAAGAATTCAATTAAAGATACTTGGAGAAAAAGATTTGTTCAAGAAAGAAAAAGCAGTTATGAAATAGATGCGGACATACTAATGCATCCAAGAGTATGGGAGGCTAGTGGACATGTTGCAGGCTTTTCAGATCCACTATTAGACTGTAAAGAATGTAAAACAAGACATAGAGCAGATAATTTAATAAGCGACTTTAATCCAGATGCACATGCAGAGGGAATGACACAGGAAGAAATGCTAGCATATATTAATGAAAATAAAATTCCATGCCCAAAATGTGGTAAATGCAATTTTACAGATATAAGACAATTTAATTTAATGTTTCAAACATATAGAGGTGTAACAAACGACAGCAAAAGTACCATATATTTAAGACCGGAGAATGCACAGGGAGAATATGTTAATTTCTTAAATGTTCAAAGATCAACAAGAGCTAAACTACCATTTAGTATTGCTCAAATAGGTAAAGCATTTAGAAATGAAATTACACCCGGAAACTTTATATTTAGAACAATTGAGTTTGAACAAATGGAATTCCAAACATTCTGTAAAGAAGGTTCAGATGAAGAAATATACAACTATTTTAAAGAATATGGAAAAAAATACTACATGGATTTGGGCTTACCAGAAGAAAAACTAAGATTCCATGATCACGAGAAACTAGTTTTTTATGCTAAAGCAGCTTGTGATATTGAATATTTATTTCCTTCAATTGGTTGGGGCGAAATAAATGGAACTCATAATAGAACAAATTATGATTTATCAAGACACCAAGAGTTTTCTGGAATAAAACAAGAATATCTGGATCCAGAAACAAACGAGAAATTTATTCCATACATAATAGAGTCTACATATGGTTTAGATAGAACTGTATTAGCAGTATTATGCCAAGCATATGAAGAGGATGAAATTGCAGAAGGAGATGTAAGAACTGTTCTGCATTTGCACCCAGCAATTGCTCCATATAAAATGGCAATATTACCATTATCTAAAAAATTAAGTGATAAAGCAAATGATTTATATACAAAACTTTCTAAGAAATTTATGTGCGACTATGACGAAGCAGGAAGTATAGGAAAAAGATATAGAAGACAAGACGAAGTTGGAACACCTTATTGTATAACGGTTGACTTTGATACATTGGAAGACAATACTGTAACAATAAGAGATAGAGATACAATGGAGCAAATAAGAATAAACATAAATGAAATAGAAAATTGGATGAAAGATAAATTCGAATTTTAATAACATTCTAAAGAAAAGTGAGGAAATTATATTGGAAGAGAAAAATACAGCAAATGCAAAACCTAAAATATCTTTTATGAAAAATGTTTTAATACTTATGTTTTCAGAAGTAGCCGTAAAAGTTATGGGACTTATTTATAAATTAGTAATAACTAATATTGAAGGATTTGGAGACACAGGGTTAGGCTATTATTCATCTGGTTACCAAATATACTCTTTATTATTAGCATTGTGCTCTATTGGAATTCCATCTGTAGTAAGCAAACTAGTATCGGAAAGACTGGCAATAAATGATAATGCAGGAGCGCAAAGAATTTTTAAAATAACTATGAAATTGTTTGCTGGAATAGGTTTATTCTTTTCTGTGACATTATTTTTATTTGCAGATTTAATAGCAACTAAAATACTAAATGTTCCGGATGTTAGTTATGTTTTAAAAGTACTTGCACCAGCAATAGTATTTGTTGCCGCATCTTCAGTATTTAGAGGTTATTTCAATGCACAAAGCAATATGAAACCAGCTAGTGTTTCCTACACATTGGAACAGTTTTTAAACTGTGTTTTAAGCATTACATTTGTGTATGCACTTATAGGCAAAGACGCATATATAATGGCTGCAGGAGGAAATCTATCAACAACGATATCTGTTATATTAACTTTTGTTTACATCTTTATATATTATAAAAGACATAAAATTAAGTATGCAGAAGAAGAATTAAAGAATTCTCCAGAATATAACAAAACAAGTAAACAATTGTTAAAAGCAGTATTAGCCTTTTCAATTCCTATTACAATAGGCTCTATAATATCAGTTATAACTTCTGTAATAGATACAACAACTGTTAGTAACTGTATACAAATAGCTTATTCGGGAATAATAAATAGTAAAGGGGCATTAGAACAATTGGCGATGCAAAAAGCGGGAATACTTTCAAAAGTAGACACATTAGTAAATTTACCGATTGCAATAAATATAGCGCTTTCTACGGCGTTATTACCGGCAATTTCACATTCAGTGGCGCAAAAAGATTTTGATACTACAAATAAAAGATTATCTTTTTCTGTATTTATATCAATTCTAATTATAATACCATGTGCAATTGGCTTTATAGTTTTAGCAGAGCCAATATTAAAATTGATATACCCATCTGCTTCTGATGGAGCTTGGGTTTTAAGACTTGCATCTATTTCTATGATATTTATAGCATTAAGCCAAACTATAAATAGTGGACTGCAAGGGCTTAGCAAAGTTTACATACCAGCAATTGCCTTGGCTGTTGGAGCTACGGTTAAACTTATTTTGAACGTTATTTTAATAAGTAATCCTTCAATAAATATATATGGAGCTCCAATAAGCTCTATAACATGCCAAATAATAGCATTTTGCATATCATATACATCATTAAAAAAATCTATAAAATTAAATATGGATTTTAAAAGAAATGTACTTAAACCAATCCTGGCTGGCCTAATTATGGGACTTGTAGTGTCTTTAAGTAATTATGGATTAAACCTAATTACTGGTAAAACAATTTCTACATTAATATCTATATTAATAGGCGTTGCTGTATATATAATATCGGTATTATTATTAAAAATATTAACAAAAGAAGATATATTTATGCTTCCTTTTGGAGCAAAGATATACAATATATTAGAAAAAAAGAAAATATATATGTAAATTAAACTAAAAGAGGAAAAATATAATGGAGAAGATTAAATATTTGTTTAAAAGAATATTAAAATTAGACTATTCAAATATGATAAAAATAGCAAAGGCCGTTTCAAAAAAGACTAATAAAAATCTTTTGTTTGTCTTATTTGATATGACAAAATGTGGACTAAAATATCAAGCAGGATATTACGACTATCAAGAATTTGAATTTTATAACCTAAATAAAGAACAAAGGGAAACATATTTAACAAGAGGAAAAAATAATGAAATAATTAAGAAATTCAATGATAAATCAAAATTTTATATATTTGACAATAAAGAAGAAATGTATAAGATTTATAACAAATTCCTAAAAAGACAATGGATGGTTTTAAATGAAAATAATTATAATGATTTTCTTGACTTTTTTAAACAAAATAAAGTAATTATAGTTAAACCGATAGACGGCGAAGGTGGCAAGGGAATTGAAAAATATGAATATATAAATGATGAAGAATCTAAAATAGTATATAGTAGTTTATTATTTAAGAAACAATTATTGGTGGAGCAATGTATAAAACAACATCCAGATATGAATAAACTTTATAACAAATCTGTAAACACATTAAGGATGTTTACATTTTATAAGGATGGACAAGCGTACTTTTTACAAGCAATACTAAAAGTTGGAAATGGTGGTGTAGTAGATAATTTTTCAAGTGGTGGAATGTACACTTATGTAGATGACGAGGGAACTGTTTATGCAGAAGCAATTGACCAAATGGATAATAAGTATTATAAACATCCAATGTTAGTGTAAAATTTTAGTTGGCAAAATTAAAAAAAGATTTTAATGTTTTTAAAA